>Ga0208722_1000596_pt1 | contig 10040 bp, 10 predicted proteins | sample LakMenEpi21Sep11_FD_150722 | JGI IMG/M metagenome (GOLD analysis project Ga0208722, IMG submission 150722) | Freshwater microbial communities from Lake Mendota, WI - 21SEP2011 deep hole epilimnion (SPAdes) | ecosystem: Environmental > Aquatic > Freshwater > Lake > Epilimnion/Euphotic zone ... | reverse complement strand
GTGTTAATTAAATGCTTTAAATTTCTGAAGTAAAAAATAATGCCTCAAAAAGAATTTGAAAATGCTTTACTATTTTTTCTTTCACTTCATTTTCATCAATAGCTCTTCCCAATTCAACATGCATTGAAGTAACTGCTTTACCTTTTATTCCGCAAGGAATAATGTTATCAAAGTAGCCCAAATTGGCATTTACATTCAAAGCAAAACCATGCATGGTTACCCAGCGAGAGGCACGAACTCCGAAGGCACAAATTTTTCGAGCAAATGGTGTACCCACATCCAACCAAACACCAGTTTCTCCTTTGCTTCTTGCTCCTATTATGTTATACTCTGCCAAAGTAAGAATGATTACCTCTTCCAGTAAACGCAAATACTTGTGTATATCGGTGAAAAAATTTTCTAAATCCAAAATAGGATAACCTACAATTTGTCCTGGTCCGTGATACGTAATATCGCCGCCACGATTTATTTTATAAAACGTCGCCCCTTTGGCTTCCAATTGTTTTTCGGAAAGTAAAAGATTGGAAATATCGCCACTCTTTCCCAAAGTATATACATGAGGATGAGTTACAAAAAGAAAGAAGTTGGGAGTTGGCACTTCTCCCGAAACTTCGGGAGTGCTCAGTGTGACATTTTGGGCATTAGTATTTCTATTCTGAACTTTAACAGCAACTATAGCTTTGAATAATTCCTCTTGATAATCCCAAGTGTCTTTGTAATCTTTATTTCCTAAATCTTGAAGTTGGATTTTTTTGTTCATAAGCCTCATCCCCAACCCTCTCCAAAAGAGAGGGGAGAGAACACTGAATTAAATTAGTAGACAAATATACAAATAGTTTATCCTTTAGCCCTGAGTACTTCACAAAGTTTATATTTATGATGGGTGTTCAGTGAATGCTTCGCATTTGAAGTGGAAGACCTTTTTCTTTTTGTCACCCTGAGCTTGTCGAAGGGACAAAAGAAAAAGACCTGCCTGCCGGCAGTCAGGTTGTAACGGAAAGCTGGAATCTGCCTGCCGCAGGCAGGAATGGACTATTTACAAAGCCCGAACCTTTGCTTCGCCAATTCGCTTCGCTCGGGTCGCTCCAAACTTTTAAACTCTTAAACCCTGAATTAATTTCAGGGTAAACTTTTAAACTTTTAAACTAAAACCTATCTTTGCCTTCTTAAAATTAGATTATGCAACTTTCCGAACAAGAAATCATTAGAAGACAGAAACTAAACGCATTACGCGAAATAGGCATCAACCCTTATCCAGCGAATTTATTTCCTGTTGACCATACTTCAAAACAGGTCAAAGAAAACTTCGAGGAAGGGAAGAAAGTGATTTTGGCAGGAAGAATGATGAGCGACCGCGATATGGGGAAGGCATCCTTTGTAGAATTGCAAGATAGCGAAGGCAGAATTCAATTGTATTTTAATCGTGATGTGCTTTGTCCTGGTGAAGATAAATCGTTGTATAATCAGGTTTTTAGGAAATTGACCGATTTGGGTGATTTTATTGGCGTGGAAGGTGAATTGTTTTTGACAAAAGTAGGCGAAAAATCGGTGCGTGTCGATACATTCACATTTTTGAGTAAAACATTGCGTCCATTGCCTTTGCCAAAAAAAGATGAAGAAGGAAATGTTCACGATGCTTTTAATGATGCTGAATTGCGTTACCGAATGCGCTATGTAGATTTAGTGGTAAACCCACAAGTGAAAGAAGTTTTTATCAAACGAACAAAATTATTCACCGCTATGCGTAACTTTTTCAACGCTGCCGGTTATATGGAAGTAGAAACTCCAGTATTGCAATCTATTGCTGGTGGTGCTGCGGCACGCCCATTTATAACGCATCACAATGCTTTGGATATGCCTTTATATTTAAGAATTGCCAACGAATTATACTTAAAAAGGTTAATAGTAGGAGGTTTTGATGGTGTATTTGAGTTTTCTAAAAACTTCCGAAACGAAGGAATGGACAGAACACACAATCCAGAATTTACAGCAATGGAAATTTATGTGGCCTACAAAGACTACAATTGGATGATGGAATTTACCGAGAATTTATTAGAATATTGTGCCAAAGAAGTGAATGGAACCACCGAAGTCACTTTTGGTGAACATAAAATAAACTTCAAAACTCCTTATGCTAGAGTTACTATGACTGATGCCATTAAGCAATTTACTGGCTTTGATATTTCGGGCAAAAGTGAAGCTGAATTATTCGAAGCTGCCAAAAGCATGCACATTGAAGTGGATGAAACCATGGGAAAAGGAAAATTAATCGATGAGATTTTTGGTGCCAAATGTGAAGGCAACTTTATCCAACCGACATTTATTACCGATTATCCAAAAGAAATGTCGCCACTTTGCAAAGAACATCGAGATAATCCTGAATTAACAGAGCGTTTCGAATTGATGGTTTGTGGCAAAGAAGTGGCTAATGCCTATTCTGAATTAAACGACCCAATAGACCAACGAGAACGATTTGAAGCACAGCTAAAATTAGCAGAACGCGGCGATGACGAAGCGACGCAGTTTATAGATAATGATTTCTTAAGAGCTTTAGAATATGGAATGCCGCCAACATCTGGACTTGGAATTGGTATGGATAGATTAATCATGTTTTTAACCAATAATGCTTCCATTCAAGAAGTGCTGTTTTTTCCTCAAATGCGTCCGGAGAAAAAGCAATTGGATTTAACCGAAGATGAAAAAATAATCATCAGTTTGTTAAAAGCAGAGAACAATCAGTCGCTTGTACAATTGAAAGACAAATCACAATTAAGCGGCAAAAAATGGGATGCTGCCATGAAAGGTCTTGCCAAACATGGACTAACCAAAGTAATTGTAGATGGTGAAAACAAAACGGTAGTTTTAAACTAAAAATAGAAAGGAATTCAATTGAGTTCCTTTTTTTATAATTTTTTGTTAAAGGTTAAACCTTTTCAATTTATCTATGTCCTATTGCAACATAAACTTAAAAACTTTTAAAGATGAAAAAATTAGTTGTAGCATTTTTACTTATTGTTGGAATAACAGCAATGGCACAAGAAAAAGAAATGAAAAGACCTAATGGAGATAAATTTGCCTCGTTAACTCCGGAACAAAAGGTTGAATATCAAGTAAAAAAAATGTCAAAAGACTTGAGTTTAAATGACAAACAAGTAAAAGAAGTGAAAGCTTTAGTAACCAAAGAAGTTGAAAAAAGAAATGCAATAAAAGCTGAAATGAAAGCACTACAGGCAAAACAAAGAATTGAAATGAAAGCTAAAATAGATGAAGAGTATGCAGCCATGAGTAATGAAATGAGAAAAATATTGAATTCTGAACAATTTACAAAATGGGAAAAAATTCATGAGGAAAGAAGAGAAAAAATGAAAGAAAAAATGAAAGAAAAAAGAGAAAACAAAAAAATAAATGCGATTCCTGACGAGAAATAAAAAATAAATTTTGAGTTTACACAAAAATAAATTAGTTTTGAATTTATTATAAACTAAATACTTAAAAAAATGAAAAAATTAATTGCTGTTGTAACCTTACTATTAGCATTTTCAATAAATGCAAATGCACAAGATAAAAGTGAGTTAACCTCAACTGATAAAGGAAAAAAAGAGGCCGCTATGCTAACGGAATTTCTAGGACTAAACGATACTCAAAATGCTGACTTTGCGAGACTTTTTACTCAAAAACACACTGTTCTTGAAGACAAAACATTATCAGCAGAAAGAAAACAAGAATTGACAAGAGTTATGGATGCTAAAATTAGAGCTTCGCTTGATGGAAATCAAATAGAAAAATTAGAAAAAAATCCAGAATTACTAAAGAAATTAATTAATTAATTACTTTCTGATTTAATTAAAAAGTCCCGAAAATTTTCGGGACTTTTTATTTATAGCGTTTTGGCAACTTTATTTACAGCGTTAATCGTATAATCCAAATCTTCATAGGTCAAAGCATCTGTTATAAACCAGGTTTCATAAGCCGATGGGGCTATATAAATTCCTTCATGTAACAACCCGTGAAAGAATTTCTTAAAAGTTTCATTATCGCCATATTTTGCCGTTTGAAAATCAACAACAGGATGAGCATCAAAGTGAACAGAAATCATCGAACCAACTCTGTTTATTGTGAAAATAACTTGGTGCTTTTGGAGCGCTTCCCGAATTCCTTTTTCCAGATATACAGTTTTGGCATCCAATCGATTAAAAATATCCGAATCAGTATTCAATGCTTCGAGCATAGCCAATCCGGCTGCCATGGCCAATGGATTCCCTGACAATGTTCCCGCTTGATACACTGGACCAATTGGTGCCAAATAATTCATAATTTCATTGCGAGCTGCAAATGCTCCTACAGGTAAACCACCACCAATAACTTTCCCAAAACAAACAATATCGGCATTGACATTATACAACTCCTGAACACCACCTTTGGCTAATCGAAAACCAGTCATAACTTCATCAAAAATTAACAAAGTATCATTCTCATCACAAAGCTGGCGAAGCGATTGCAAAAAACCATCCTTTGGTGGAACACAACCCATATTCCCTGCCACTGGTTCAATAATTATGGCTGCTATTTCATTTTTATTCGCTTCAAATAAAGCTTTCACACTTTCCAAATCATTATAATGGGCAAGTAAGGTATCTTTAGCTGTTCCTTGAGTAACTCCAGGACTATTTGGTGTTCCAAATGTACTGGCACCGCTACCCGCTTGAATTAAGAACGAATCAGAATGACCATGATAACAGCCCGCAAACTTTATTATTTTATCTCTTTTTGTAAAACCTCGCGCCAATCGAATGGCACTCATACATGCCTCTGTACCCGAATTCACAAATCGAATTTTATCAATATTGGGAACCATGGAAATGGCTAATGCAGCAATTTTGGTTTCCAATTCTGTTGGCATTCCAAATGAAGTTCCGTTTTTAGCTCTTTCAATGACTGCATCTACAACTGGTGGAAATGCATGCCCTAAAATCATTGGTCCCCAAGAATTAATGTAATCAATCAATCGATTATCATCTTCGTCATACAAATAAGCGCCTTTAGCACTTTTGGCAAAAATTGGAGTTCCACCAACACCTTTGAATGCTCTTACAGGTGAATTGACTCCTCCGGGAATTACTTTTTCTGCTTCAATAAATAATTGACTGCTTCTTTGATAAATCATTTCGTAAATGGATTTTTTAAAGTGATAGTATTTTATTTAACAAGTAAACTTTGACCAAGAGATAAAGTATTGTCTGTTAAATTATTTTTCTTTTTCAATTCTTCAATTGAAATATTAAATTTTTTGGAAATTGAATAAAGTGTGTCTCCTTTAACTACGGTATACATTTCATTATTATTTTCATAGGTAATTGGTTGAGACTTTTCAATTGGAGTATATTCTTTTCCTAAAACTTCAGCATCATACTTGGCTAATTGGTAACGTTCTATTAGCGCAATCAGTTTGTCAGGATATTTGGGATCAGTGGCGTAACCAGCAAGTTTTAATCCATTTGCCCAAGCAGCATAATCATCTTTATCTAACTGAAAAAGAGTGGAATATCTTGGTCTGCTTGTTAAAAAATAGGAATGATCACGAAAAGAACCGCTTGGGTCATCATATTTTCTGAAACATTCATTTTCGGCATCATCAGTATAACTAATGCTTGGTCCTGTCCATTCTTTATGGCATTTTATTCCAAAATGATTATTGGCTTGTATACTCAGCGGACCAGTTCCAGCACCCGATTCCAATATAGCTTGACCTAAGGTAATGCTGGAAGGAATGCCAGTTTTTACCATATTATCTTTGGCTATTTCTTTATATTGTTCAATGTAGGCCAACACCATTTGCGTAGTGACTTTTACTCTTGTCGTTGCTTCTAATACAACAGCTGAGTTGTCTTGATTTGAAACTGATATTTTAGGTTTTTGGGGTTCAGTATCAGATTGCTTTTGACCTGTTGGCTTATAAATTGGTTTTCTAGTCGCCTGTGCTTCTGGAGTTCCAGACTTTCTTGGATCAGGTTTTGAAGTTCTCACCACAGCATTATTTGTGCTACATGATGAAACAAAAATGAGGATAAACAATAAAATAAAATTTTTAATCATGGATGATAATTTCAATTTGTTTTTTTTGTCTTAATAAATTGTTCATTCCAGCAATACCTTGCAATCCGCCGGTATGTATTACTAATATTTTTGAATTATCAGGAAACCAATTTTTTTCTATTAAATCCATAACACCAAAAACCATTTTTCCGGTGTAAATTGGGTCTAATGGTATTTTATATTTCTGATGAAATTCATTTATAAAAACTATTAATTCCTCAGTAACTTTTGCATAACCACCAAAATGGTAATCAGTTATTAATTCCCAATTACTGTTCATAGCAAATTTACGAATATCTTCTCTTAAAAAATCACCTTTTAATGCTGGAAATCCCAAAACTTGTTGACTAGGTTTTGAACAATTAATAATCCCTGAAATTGTTCCTCCAGTTCCGACAGCACAGCAAACATAATCAAAATCTGCATCCTCATTAATTAAAATCTCTTCACAACCTTGAATGGCTAATTCATTTGTCCCGCCTTCGGGCAACAAATAAAAATTTCCAAACTTTTTTTCTAATTTAGTTATAAATTTTGGATTGTTTTTATGGTTGTAATTTTCTCTTGAAACAAACTCAAAAATCATTCCGAAATCTTTCGCTTTTTGGAGTGTTGGATTGTCTGAAATTTTGTCACGCAACTCTTCACCTCTGATGATACCGATAGTTTTAAAACCATGTTCACTTCCTGCAGCTGCAACTGCTAAGATATGATTAGAAAATGCACCGCCAAAAGTCAATAAAGTTTCCTTTTTATCTTTCTTGGCTTGAAGTAAATTGTATTTTAATTTCCTGAATTTATTTCCAGAAACGTGTGGATGAATTTTATCTTCTCGCTTAATAAATAGCGAGTAATTTGGATGTTCTAATTGAATTTTTTGATTGTAAGTTTCCAAAAAATATGTTTTCGCAAAGGTACGAAATACATAATTTTTATGGGATGAAAAGCAATTTAAAAATGCAGTATTTGAAATAATTTTAGTTAGAAGAAACTATAATTTTTTGAACCATTTTTCTATTTTCTGAAGTAAGTACTTCAACTAGATAAACAGAAGACGCCAAACCACTTGTGGAAAATTGATAGCTGTTTTGAGAACCTAACCTTTGCTTGTCAAAAATTTGTTTACCAGTCAAGTCATAAAGTGTCACCGATTTAATTTCTAATAAATTAGGATTTTGTACTGTCACCATTTGAGTAGTATTGTTTTGAGTGATCATTAGATTGGATTTAATATCATCGTTTATACTCAAATTGGAATTTTTGAAAGTAATTTCAAATCGATTATTATAAATCCCAGTAGGTAAAGTGATATCACAACTGCTGTTTTTTATATCATGATAAACACCCGTAATGTTATCATATAAGTAGACATTATCAACATCAAAATTTACAAATTCATTTACTTTAATGGTAAAAGTAAACAAACCATTAGTTGCATTTTTAAAACCAATTGGAAATCTTTTATTTTCATCAAAACTAGTCGTTGAGTGAACATAAAGTTCATTGTTTAAAACCAAATACATGTCTGCAATAATATCAGCTTCTGCTGCAGGAAACTTTGAGTCAGCTAAATCAACTCCATCAATCGCAGTTGGAAGAAAACAAACTGCAATTTGTCTAACTGCTTGGTTATTTAAAGATGTATTTACAATAAAATGCGGTGTAGGACTTTTACTTATTTGTGTATAATCTATTCCTGCAACATTAGGTATATCATCAAAAAAACCATGATCCGCCGCTTGAACTGCATTAGAGTTTCTTTCAAATTGTGAGTTGTTTGCAACACCTTCCCTGCGAAAAAGGCGATATGAATTTCGCATTTGAACTGTACCATTAGCTGCACCTCTTACCATAAAACCTTGACCAATTGGCGAAAATCTCCTTTGATAAACATTATTTGGATTACTAAAAACAGATCCTTGATTTCCAGCTAAATCGTAAGTATAAAAAGTAGCTGGAGTATATACACTAGTACTTCCATTATAAACCCCATAGCCGCCTCTATATTGTGCTATATTATGAGAATTTACAGTTTTATCTTGTTCCCAAAAAAGTGCTGTACCATCAATGGCATTATTTAAAGGATCAGTTAGAAAAGAATTTAAATCAATAGCAGAAGAATAAGGATTTCCTGTTAAAGTAAAACTATTCAACCCTACATTTATCATTATATTTCCATCATTTGGTTTTCCTCTAAAGTCATACCGTTGAGCGCTTCCAGGATTATTAACTACTGGTTCGCCAACATTAGTTGCATCTGATCCACTTGTCCCTTTCATGGTAAATCCTTCTCCAGCTTGTATATCTGTATTAGCTTGTGAATGAACCCATTGAGAATAGTTTGTAGATGACAAAAATCGCCAAATCCAATAGGATGCAATCGCCATTGAACCAGCACTTGAAACGCCATTGAATGAAGCACTAATGATAGCAGGTGTTGAGGCAATATTTGTGGTAGGAACGCTTAACATTGTTATACCAAAAGGTTCATTTCCTGGCGTAGCCGAAGCATTCCCAACTGGTGAACACCAATAGTTATAGGCAAAATTATTGACTGTTCCTTCTTGAAAAACAGATAACCTACCTGTTCCTCTGTTTGCAGAAGCACCCGTGGTACCTTGAAGTAGTTGCCCTTGATTTCTTAGATAAAAATTACTGTTTGTCCCATTCAGTTCAACGGCACCAGTAACATAAACATATGAATTTCTATTGAACACATAACTATTATTGCTTACATAAAGTTGCGCTTGTAAATTAACCGATAAGACAAACATATAAACAAACAGTAACTTCCTCATTTTGAAATAATTTTGACATTTGTAAAAGTAGAAAAATAAACTTAAACAAAAAATAATTATTTTTTTATAAATTTAAGATGATTAAGCAAGACCCTATTGTTTAAAAAGTTAATATCTTTCTCATTTTCATAGGCTTCTCTTTCAAACGAAATGTTTCTATATGCTATTTTCCAATCTCTGTATTGAAAAAAGCGAATTACAAATTCTAAGCCATACCAAATAAAAAAAGGCACAAAAAGCAATTCTAATTGCTGACGAAGATGTATTTTTTCATGATTTAACAACACCAAATCATTTTTACTTTCCTTAAATTTTAAAAAAATAAAGGGAAAAACAGCAATGCTATTAAAACCTCTTGGAATTAAATATTTTAAAACGACTAGTATCATTACTTAGAAAGTCTTTAAATTTGTGGCTATGAATGACCAAAATAACGAAAATAAATTAATTGAAGGCGAAGATTATTATTTAACTCCTGAAGGATATCGTTGCTTTACTGAAAAATATCACTTAAAACGTGGCTATTGTTGTAAAAGTGGTTGCCGTCATTGTCCATATGGATTTGACAAAAAAACTGGAACTATCAAAAAGTGATTAGTGACGAGTAAGAATAAATAGCCAACAACAAACTATAAATCATTAACTTAAAATGACATTTCAAGAACAAATAGCACAAGGAATTCCATCCGTTCTCCCAAATCCAAAACCGTATGAAGCAGAAATCAACCATGCTCCAAAACGAAAAGAAATTCTATCGGAGGAAGAAAAAAAGTTAGCCCTAAAAAATGCATTGCGTTATTTTGAACCTCATCATCATGCAACTCTTTTGTCAGAATTCAAAGAAGAATTAGAACAATACGGACGCATCTATATGTATCGTTTTCGCCCCGATTATAAGATGTATGCCCGACCCATTTCCGAATATCCTGGAAAATGCGAACAGGCCAAAGCCATCATGCTCATGATTCAAAATAACTTGGATTATGCGGTGGCGCAACATCCACATGAATTAATTACCTATGGCGGTAATGGGGCCGTTTTTCAAAACTGGGCACAATACCTATTAACCATGAAATATTTAGCCGAAATGACCGACGAACAAACCTTGACTATGTATTCTGGTCATCCTATGGGATTGTTTCCTTCTCA
>Ga0208722_1000595_pt1 | contig 10040 bp, 13 predicted proteins | sample LakMenEpi21Sep11_FD_150722 | JGI IMG/M metagenome (GOLD analysis project Ga0208722, IMG submission 150722) | Freshwater microbial communities from Lake Mendota, WI - 21SEP2011 deep hole epilimnion (SPAdes) | ecosystem: Environmental > Aquatic > Freshwater > Lake > Epilimnion/Euphotic zone ... | reverse complement strand
CAACGACCAAACTTGGCTTGCCGGCCACTTCTGGTTGTTGGGATTCCTGTTGCCTTTGCAATTGAGCGCTTTGCTTTGGTAACACCCAACGCGCGCTTCCATGAGAATGTAAGACCTGGACCTAGTTTCATAAAACCTCCTAGAGCGAACAGTACATCACCCCTGTTCCATACCTTGTATATCGACAGATATTGATGGGCTCAACGAGGATTTAGAAGGTTTGCAGTAATCAAAGCGTTATCTCTTCGCACGCTGAAGTGCAGCAATTAGAACATCTACGTCAAAAACGACAAGATTCATCCACTGATCAGGTCGAGTCTGTATAACAACCGAAGTCCAGCCATCCGAACCATTACCTGGAGCAGAGGTCACCTCGTCCGCTTCACGCATATCAATGATGACCGTGCCTACGGAGCCAGGAGAATTACTCGAAACCTCCAAAACCACGTCCCCGCGTTGATGTGCGTCTTTCGCTAATTCACTGCCGGGAATTGCCCATGTAGTGCCATTTTCGATTGGTGTAAGTGGCTTGTCAGTTTCCATAACAACACGCTACTACTGCCGAAAACCCTCTAAGTAGGGTACTTTACATGAGACCTTTGATTTTCCGATGAATGAATTCGTGAAAGTCTGAATAGCGAGAGGTAAAGAAAATTAGAATGAACAATGAAAGTTTATTCAGTCAGAGTGTTCGGTATAACGCACTTCGCCTAGAGCTCGTAGATGCAATTATTACTTCTAGCGAATGCATCGGGATATCAGTTTGTACTTCGCCTGACTGTTGTTTGTATTTAGGCCGTCTTGCGAGTCGAATTGGGCTTGTGCCACTAAAGAATGTCAAGGACGATGATTATTCAGATCGATGCTTAGAGTTTTCCGATAATCGCTTAGTTTCGGAAAGCGCAAAAGAGGCTCTTGCCGCATTGAGTTTTCAGCATGAAGTTGGTAGGTACGCCGACGAATGGACTGCCTACGACTTATTGATTGAAGTGCCAACGATTCCAACTTCTGTTTGGAAGCATTTCGAGAATCAATTTCACGAATTGCAGAACACAGACCGACCAAAAAGCTGGCAGTTAGCCCTCAAGCGGCAAGTCGCTTTTTTTCTTGTTTCATTAGCCTTGCCAGACTCGTACCTAGACAACTTCAATCTGAACACAAGCGACGGAAGTTTCAGTACAGATGAAGTCAATTTGCAATCAAATTGGGAAAAATGGGTTGGAGTATTCAACTCAATAAATATGCCAATACTTGACCTTCCTGCTTCAATTACAGATTCAATTTCCAACGAAGGACCTTGGTCTGAAGAGTTCTTTGGAGCGCATGGCTGCTGGCATGAAGCAGCTGGATACGACATTGAAGCGGGTGGAAAAAGTGAGTTCGTGGACCTCAAGGAATATGTAGATCGATTTCCTTCCTTGCCAGGGTTTTTGACTTGGTACGACAGGGGCAACGGATATAACTCATTTGGTGGCTTTCTAGTAAGGGGCGATGGAGTTTTGGTGTCCCAAACCTGGACTTTTTCTCAAGACAACAATGACTTCTACGTGAGAAATTTCAACGACAATCTGGCGCCGATATTGAGAGCTCAACCCGAATCTCATTTTGACCACATCATCGTGGTTCATTCCGATTTTATTGATTACGCATATCTTGCAAGCTCTGATCCGCGATCATGGATGCCAGAAACACCTGAAATTAGGCTGCGGGGACAACTACCGGATGGTTATGGATGGGTTGCCACCTTTGATTGGAATTCTGAATACACACCTGGATGTCTCTTGCCATTCCAATCTGATGTTTACGCGCCTCGCCTTAGAGCGGCGGCGCAGTACCTTGAAAATTGCCTCAATCACCAAAGGCAGATAAATGGGACGGCAGGATAATGGAATCTCGTTTCTCCTTCATGTTTTCATCAGTGGTTACAGCCGAAGAATTAGATGAAAGTTTCATTGATACGAGCCATTTAAGTATCGACGGTTTCGCAGTGATTTGGTCTGAAGCCGATTTACAAGTACCACCAGAAGAAGCAGTAAAACTTCTGGGATTTGACAAACTAGAAGATGGCTCTAAGTACATCTCCTTTTTGAGTCGGCCACTAGTTCCACTAGACGCAGACAGTAATTTTTTATATCAAGTGTTTCCCTCAGATATTGACGAGTACTTGCGATCTGGGTTACTCCACTATGTCGCAACGCTCAGTCGCATGATCAATTCATCTCCTGGTGGGGACTCCAATTGGCCCTACGGTCGGTACTTTTTAAGAGAAATTGATGGAAACTTTGGCGCGAAGTTAATCAATATCGGATTGAGATTGCCTTTTCAGAACACAGACGACCACAATCAGGAAAAATGGGGAGTGCCAGAACTTCACCAGCTTTACGACAGTTTGAGATTGTTCGGTTTGAACTTATGCAACTTTAAAGATCCTTTATCTGAAGAGATCGGAGCATGGTCTTGATTATTGGAAGTATTAACGTCACTTGAGAATTCAGAACATCCTCTTGTAGACAAAGTTGCAGTCAAGAATATTGTTCTTGAAATCGTGAATAAGTACCTCAATCTAAGGAAACTCAGTTCTCGCCGTCATGCAGGAATGATTAGTGACCTAATGGTCTTCAAGCAACATTTTCGCTCTTACGAAGAAATACAAAGAATCGACACTTACGCGAACTAGCCACGGTGCAAGGTCTATTGACCTAGAACGAAATATCACAGGTACAAATACTGGGTCGCTTAAACGTGAGATCAGTTAATTGATTGTTTCTTGCGCTTTATTAGAGCAAGAAACACCGCGGCGGTAGCAATAACCCCAAGAGTGATGAGAACGTTTGCGCTTTTTATCTGAAACTGTTCTTCAGCAAGATTGAACCAGAACGCAAACCCTTGAACGAGTGACTTCGACTTCTTATTAATGATGGTGCCGAGAATGCCGATTACGAAAATTGCGACAATAAAGAGAATCAGAGTGTCCACCCACCCAGGAACCGATTCGTTCTTCTTAATGATTTTCATTGACTTGAGCAGTTTGCCAATCTTCATGAATTTGGCGAATTTGAGGAGTTTCAGAAAACGAGGAATGATAAACAACGGCGTAATTCCGAATACCATCTCCTTTTCGCCCATCAGCGTAAGAAACGGTGAAGCACCAATAATGATGAACACTTCAAGTTTGTGCGTTCGAACCCACTGCCAATTGTTGGGGGCAATTCGTAACAGGATGGTTGCCTCGACCACGAAAAATAGCCAGATAGCAATGCTCAGTGCATTGCCCCACAAGTTCAAGGCATGACTATTGGATGACTGCATGAAGATTGCAGGAATACAAAGAAACGCTGCAACCAACGAACCTGCTTGGAGTTTTACCTCTAGATCTTCCACGGCTCACCAGCCTAGGAAGTAATGCCTTCATGGCCAAAGTGCACTCGGCCGACAGGCAATGCGCCAACGTGTTCAGTAATGTTTTGCCATGAATAATTCGCGGCGGGCTTTTCTTACGGCATCACTTGCCGGCTTTACATGGATGTTTACCGGTGGAAATGCTGATGCGGGCTCCCCTGCAATTTCGGCAGGTGCGCCATGCAAAGTGAAGGGTCGTCAACGAACTGTAAATGGCGTCACCTTTGTGTGCAGGCAGGAAAAAAGAAAACTGGTGTGGCGACGCACACCAGCCGTTGTGGAAGAACTGGTGTTTACTGCGCGAGTACTTGATGGCGCTGCGTTAGAGCTTGGCAAAACTCGTGTTGTTGATGTTGCGGTGCCAGGTGGTGGCGTAACTGGCGTGGTGCTGACACGCACCGAACAAGGTGTGACGGCATTGCGAGTGAACTGCACCCATGCGGGTTTTCCCGTTATGCGAGTTGGCAAGATTCTGGAATGCGAATTGCATGGCTCGCGATTTGAGCCTGCCACCGGCGAAGTGGTGTTAGGACCGGCAGTACGACCACTACAGCGTTATGAAGTGGTGGAACAAGACGGCGGTATTTTTGTAACGGTGCGCAATAGCTAGCGCGAAAAACGAATTAAAAACTCAAGCAATCCGCGGTCTTCGACCACGATGGCTGAAATGCTTGGGTCGGGAATTTGCCACTCGGCAAACACGATTTCAATGCTGCCGTTTACTTCAATGACGTTGTTGACTAATCGTGCAATAAGTGTGACGGGAACGTCTTTTGTAACTCCACGCAACTTGAGCGTGCCAGTGGTGGTTACGGTGAAGTCGCTGCCGGCCAATGCTTCGGGTGTAAGCGCAATGGGATTCTTTAGTGCAAAGGTGGCCGTTGGATAGGTGGCGGTGTCGAGAATGCGATTGTCTACCTGACGGTCGCGACGGCTGCTGTCGCTTTTGATGGTGGTCATGTCCACAGTCAATTCGGCACTGGTTACTTCGTTGTTGGCAATGACCAGTGAGCCTGTTACTGCTGACGTGCGGCCAACACCTTCGGTGTCTTGTCCAAACAGAATTTCTTTCACGCGGTAACCCACTACCGAATCGGCAACAACTGCCCACTCGCCATCAGTTGCACTGGTTGTTGGTGGTGCTTCGCCCGCTGTGGTGGTGACGGCAGGTTCTAAGGAAAGTGCGTCGGGGGCGTCGTCTTTAATGAGGTTGATGTACACCCATGGGCCAGCAACAACAAGAATCGCTAGAACAATGAGTGCTGCGACAATTTTGCGAAGAAGTGGCTTCATGCCAAAATAGCCAGTTTCTACTTTTCGGCTTTTTCACCCTTTACAAAAGCTGCTGCTTCGGCGAAGCCGTTGGCGGCTAGTTCTTTTGCGAGGTCGGCCTTTACTGCCTGAACCACGCGGTGTGTTCCATTGCAGTTCTTGTTTGCATCTGTTGTGTAACCACAGCCACATGTACCCATAGTGATGATCTCCTTTAGAGAAGAAATTACCAGTAGTGGTTAGTCGCGGAAGAGTCGTCCTGCGGCTTCTTCGTACAGTTTCACAACCGACATCTCCCCCGACTTGGCGCCATAGGTATCGAGTGCCTTTTGGTGCAGTTGCTCCACAATTCGCGCTACCGCGGTGTCGATTCCTGTCTTTTCTCCCAGGGCAATGCCCAGTTGGATGTCTTTGCACACCAGATCGATGGTGAACCCATCGTCGTAGTTGCCTGCTTCGAACACGCTGTTGATGTCGTACTGCAAGAAATTTGACTGACTAGGCGAAGCACACAGAGCCTGCTGAAGCACCCGTAAGTCGAGGCCAAGCTTTGAGCCGACTGCAAGAACTTCAGACGTGCCGGCTGCATAAATGAACCACAGCAAATTGAGCAGCACCTTTATTCCATACCCTGCGCCGTTTGGACCTGCGTGATAGATCTGCTCGGGCATGCCGCCGAGGGCACGGAACAATGGCAGGTGCTGATCGAAGTGTTCTTTAGTGCCGCCAACAAATATTTGCAGTTGGGCCGAATTGCGGGAAGTGCCGATTGGGGCTTTGGCCAGGAATGACACCGGTGCTTCCATGACTGCGACGCCTTTAGGGTCGGCGAGGGCTTTGATTTCGTTAGCAACTTCTACCGATGAAGTACTCATGTCGATGAACGTGCTTCCAGGTTTCATCTGTTCAAGCACTCCACCACTGCCAATCATGATGTCGCGCACGTGGTGTGGTGCTGGCAACACCGTAATGACCACGTCGCTTTGTTGTCCAACCTCCGTAGCGCTGTTGACCCAGGTTGCACCGAGGGCAATGAGGTTGTCGGCTTCAGACTTGTTGAGGCTGTGCACCACCATGTTGTAGCCATTGGACAATGCACTAACGGCCATGGGATTACCCAAATTTCCAAGCCCGATAAGACCAACTGTTGGCAGGTTTGCGGTGTTGTCAGAATTCATTTTCTGAAATTACCACTTTGCGCCTTTTGGTCTAAAACAACCAATGAGCAATTGGGACCATAACAAAAAGGGTGCCAGCAGCGTTACGCCACTGGCACCCTTTTGAATTACTGAACTTCTGAGCTATTTAGTAAATAGCGGTAAGCGTGACAGCAATTGTCGCAACAGTGATTGCCAGTGTGTAGATCTGGTAGATCATAAATGGCTGCTTGCTGAGATTCTTTCCTGCTGCTGTTGCAGCTTCTGCTGCTGTCATGTCCTTGGAACCATCCTGATAAGACATCAGTCCATTGCTGGTGAAAATCCACGAAGTGATTGCCCCCAACACTGCTGCGAACGCAACAAGTCGCTTTACGCCACTTTCTGCGTTTGCAATATCACCAAACACAATGATTGCAATAATTGCAACCGATGCAACTTGATGAACTGCTCCCAATGTCATATTCACTCTTGCTTCTGTAGCAACTCTGTCTTTCCAACTTTCCATAATCTATTTCCCCATTTCTGATTGGTTTATTCGGATTCGCAATTACGCGATTTTTACGATGTGCTGTTGCATAACGGATCCTGGCATGGCGAACTTTCCACCTTCAATGAACTTCGGGAACCACTCTGCATTGGCTGAAAGTTTTGCTCGGGCTTCGTCAATTTGTGCCGCATTTGCATAACCAGCAAACATTCCAATTCGGCCAAGCGCTCCATAAGTGCTGACAATGATGTTGGAATCGACTCCGGAAATTGATTTTGTCAATTCAGCGAACTCGTTCATCCAATTAATCACTCCTAGGAAGTCCCCGCCTGCAGTACCCATCTGGAAATAGTTCCTCTGGATAACTGTGCCGACTGGAATCTCTACACCGGTTGTTCCGCCACGAACGTAGGTGTAAATGTTGTCTGGCTCGGAAGAAACGGCATACTCGCGGAATTTGCGAAGTGTTTCCCACCAACCTTTTGCGGCTATCAATTTTGCGGTTCCGTCTGCACGTGCAGCAAGTGATTCGTAATTGGCGCTGAACGACATACTTCCTGCTACACAACCGTTAGAGCCCAACCAAGCTTGTAGTGGTACTCCAACACTTTTCGCGATGCCAACGAATTCTTGAACCAGCGGCATAATCGCTGGTAGATCACCGGTGGTTTGAATTTCTCTATTGAATAACAACATGAACTAACCCCCATTAGTTTGTGTGTACCAAATGGTTCACAAACGTAAACCTATGCCTGGTGGCTTAAAAGGCAGCCCCCCACATTGGATTTTGAGAGAACTCAGAGCCCGTATCCATTGGGCACTAGAGGTACTAGAGCTTTGTAACCAATTCGCAACACAACAAAAAGGGTGCCAGCAGCGTTACGCCACTGGCACCCTTTTGAATTACTGAACTTCTGATCTATTTAGTAAATAGCGGTAAGCGTGATAACGATGGACGCAACAGTTACTGCCAAGATGTAGAGCTGGTAAATCTTCCAAGGCTGGCCTGCACCATTTTTGCCTGCCGCTGTTGCTGCTTCTGCTGCGCTCATATCTTGCGCAGCATTTTCAGCGATCCTCAATCCATTACTGCTAAACATCCACGCCGTGATGGCGGTGATAACTGCAGTAAATGCAACTAGTCGCTTGATGCTGTCTGTTGCGTTAGCGATATCACCAAACACAATGATTGCAAGAACACCAACGTTTACCGCTTGGTATGCGGTAGCCATTGCCATGTTTGAACGCCCAAGTGCTGATGATCTGTTTTTGTAATCTTCCATTTGCACTATCCCCCATTAGTTATAGGTGAACCTTGTGGCCCACAAAGTAAAAAATAGTTACTTGGGTTTGCCAGAGCGTTGCTTAATGGTGACCTGTAGATGAATTGAGGACCAGTGTTTTCAGGGAATTAGTGGTACCTACAATTTGTAACTAATTTGCAACAAAAATTTGCAGGAGTTACGCGGCTTGGCTCATTACCTTCGAAGCCTTTAGCTTCCGACTTGAATCGCAATCACTCGGGCGATGACCTTGTATGCCTCAGCCCAAGAGATTCCATACAAAGCAGCAAAGGCGTCATTAAATGATTGTCCTGCTGCCACATCGCGGTAGAGCTGCATTGCTGTGCCTGGACCTTTGAGCGCAACAAGAACTTCGGTGGCAAGAAACCCAGCGTCATAAACGCGCCAGGAGTCATTGCCGCCGTATGAGTTCCAATGTGACCAGTCGGTGCCGGTAGGTGCAAGAAAGGTTTCCAACCACGCAGATCCATACTTAAACCCATTGGTCTCCTTGCGGCGTTCGGCCGCGTATGCGTCGTAGCTTGTTGCACCAAGCACTGCCGCTTGGGAATACGTAGCCATACCCTCCAAGAGCCATCGTGGAAGATGACCAGTTGAACGGCCACTCACACCTAAAAATGGTGCAGTCTGAATGAGGTGTACATACTCATGGGCCTCAATAGCGCCTGTGACATGTCGTGAATCTTTGGCGTTTGCGTTCGCTTGCATTGATGCAAGCGCAATCCAACCAGAACCCGAATTGGATGTACGTGCTACTCCACCCCAACAAGTGGAGGTAGAGCTACATGTGTTCTGTATTTCGCTAGAAACGCTGGAGTCTTGTCCTGCAAATGTTGACGACCATTGAGATTGTGCCCATTGAACGTCGCCGAAGCCATAACGAAGCAATGTCATTTGCGAGGGCTGAGGTGCATTGGAGAACAGCCGAGATGCAAGGTTTATTGCCGTTTCGGGTGACGCATTAGTAATCACAGCATTAGGTCCATTAAGGATCTGAGCAGCTGGTGCCTTCGAAGTACCAGCAGCAATGGCTGCCGAGCTCGCGCGCCACGATGCATACGGAATTGCTGACGCATATTTCTCAAGATCGGACCAACCTGTTGGAGTGACAGGAGTCGTGCTGGTGATTGCTGGAGTTTGAGTCTTTGTTTGCTTCACCCAAATTGTCTTCTTGCCAGAACGCGCACAAACAAAGGAAACCGATTTCACACGCTTGGTTGCGCCAACTTTGCTGCACTTATTGCTTGCCATAGAGGCATGCACTGGTGTGCTGCTTGCTCCCATTGCAAACGAAACCAGAATGGAGAAGGAGACGAAAAATTTACGAATAGTGATTCGAGAAAACATGTGCCAATTCTATCGGCACCATAATTGCCCCTAGGCGGCTTGGCCGACGAGCATGGCACGAATGCCAAGGCCCATGATGAAGAGCCCGCCGAAGCCGTACAACAAGTACACGCGACCCTTTAGTTGTGCGCGGTACGAATAGATAATGGCGATGGCGATGATGGCCACGAAACCGTAGAACGCGTGAAACGCGGGGAACACTGCCTTGTCGCGGTTCACCATGATGACGCCCAAGATGACCTGCACAAACATGGTGGCTTGGGCAACGCCGATGTACCACCACAATGCGCGGGTACGCAGCGAGACGATCTTGTGGGCAGACAGTGACCAAATGCCAGCGAGGGCGTTGCCGATAATGACAACCCAAGCCCAGTTGGTGTGGAGATCGTTCAGAGTTTGTGCGTTCACAGGATTAACAATCTACCCCACCGTGGTGGTGGCTTCATTGCCAGTGTCACCCAGGGTGATGTTGTTGTTTTCGTCTATATGAAACGTGGTGATTGAACAGTTGTCGAGACGGGCCAGCATGAGTTGGTCTTTATTGGTGACAAAACCAATGACGGCGTTGATGGCAATGAAGTGGCTGAAGATGACGGTGTCGTGCTGCAGGTTTTTCACGAAGTTGCCGATGTCGTTTTTGTAGTCCACAAACTGTTGGCCAAGTTCTTGCCATGTGCCGGCCATGGCTTGTTGCAACCAAGGGCCGCGTTGGTCGAATGCAATGTTGCTGGGTGTAGGAATTTCGGACACCTCGGCATGAATGCTGATTGGCGTGTTCTTTGCTGTGGCAAATGGCTGGGCTGTTTCTTGGCAACGAAGCAATGGGCTACTGATGATGGCGACGTTGTTTAGGTGAGCCATCTGTTGTGCTGCAGTGGCTGCTTGTTGTTGGCCCAGTTCGCTTAAACCTGGGTCGGGGCTTTCGTGCCATGCGGCTGAGGCTTGGCCGTGCCTGACCATATATATACGTGTCATGTTTAATATATACGTGTCATGTTTAGGTGTTCTGGCTAGTCGAAGAGCCAGGCATCGCGCGGCGGGCCGCTTTCGCCAACTTTGATGAACCATTCA
>Ga0208722_1000591_pt1 | contig 10093 bp, 9 predicted proteins | sample LakMenEpi21Sep11_FD_150722 | JGI IMG/M metagenome (GOLD analysis project Ga0208722, IMG submission 150722) | Freshwater microbial communities from Lake Mendota, WI - 21SEP2011 deep hole epilimnion (SPAdes) | ecosystem: Environmental > Aquatic > Freshwater > Lake > Epilimnion/Euphotic zone ... | reverse complement strand
TGTCAACCACCATGATCTACACCCATGTCTCTCGCAACGCCGCAAGCGGCGTCGAAAGCCCTCTGGATCGCTTGTAATAGGACCTCACGTCGTGTTCGACGTCGATAGGTCTCAACCCGGGGTCTGTCCCTAATTGACTATTGAATCATCCCTACGGTATCGAACGTCGCGCGATAAAGATGAGCGATCAGGAGCGAGGGGAACTGGCACATCCTGTGGCGGTGTGCGAGTACCGTGAGCAAGAGCGACGGGACAAGGCCGATACGGCCATCGTGCAAGCGGTGTGGCGAGTGCGTGCGGAGCTACGTAAGGGTAAATAAGACTTCGAATCGATCTAATGCGCCAGTGGTGGCGCTAACGCTTACCTCCGGCTAATGGCTTGGATCCCTCTAGGATCGTCTTACACGGTGCAGCCACAGAGGTGGTAAGAACCAGTGCTCCTCCACCCTCATCCCCCCCGCCCCTTGCTCCCGCCAGCGGGAGAAGGGGAGCCAAGCAGTTGTGGGGTTTAGCGACTAGCGAATTTTTCTCTTAAAGAAGCTTCTTAAAATTGGGGTCAGCCCCAGCGTCTTTGCTAACGATATCCAAGCCCGCTGGGCCACAAACCGTCAAAGCTAATCAGCGTGGGAGCAAGCTCAATCACCCCCCCGCAACCCTGCGCTCCAATCATTCTTTACGAGGCCCCTGTTCGCTTACGCAAAAGAGCACCATGTAGTGACGCAGAGCAGCGATGGCCTGAACCCATTTAACTCGATGGGCTCAAGAGCCTCTCGATGTCCTTGGCAATATCGCTAGGTGAAGTGGTTGGCGCATAACGCGAGATCACATTCCCTTGCTGATCGACAAGGAACTTGGTGAAATTCCATTTGATCGATTCCAAACCCAATAAACCAGGCGACTGCTTCTTGAGAAACTCAAAGATGGGATCGGCTTGCGCACCGTTGACTTGGATCTTGGACATCACCGGAAAAGAAACACCGTAGTTGGTGCTACAGAATTGCTGAATCTCTGAGTCGCTTCCCGGTTCCTGAGCACCAAATTGATTGCAAGGGAAAGCCAGGATCGTCAACCCCTTGTCGCTGTAACGCTCATGCAACTCCTGCAACTGCTTGTACTGTGGGGTAAACCCGCAACGACTCGCTACATTGACCACCAACACAACTCTACCGCGTAGAGAATCAAGCGGTAGCAAACTACCGTCGCTCTGCTTGGCTGATAGCGAAAACCATTGCTTGCTGGTTGAATCGTTCATTTTCTGGGAATGTCCTATGGCCTTGTGAAAAATCGGGTTGGGTACCACGCCAATCAACACCAAGATAGCGTAGATCAAGACCAACAATCCAAGGATCGATCGGTTGCGACGCGAGAACATGCGACTAGTTTGTTGTTAAAGCGGGTTCTTGCCGGTGGCTTGTTGGCAACGGTTGCAATTCGTCAATAAATCCATTCGGCAGTTCTAGTTCCGAGAGAAGTTGCCGACAGGTGATCCGCGAGGATTCATAGATCACAGGAAGGCCGCTCCCAGGATGCGTACCACCACCGACGAGGTAAACGCTCTGCAAATCCTCGAATTTATTGCGTGGTCGTAAATGCAGCATCTGACCCAAATTGTGGGCCAAATTAAATGTCGCACCTCGATAGACCGAGTATTGGTCTCGCCAATCTGCCGGAGTGATGATCTTCTCGTATTCGATCCGCTCCTCGAGACCACCGAGCCCAACGGCTTCGAGTCGTTTGAGGGTCAATGCTCGATATTCCGCGGTCTGTTTGGCATCCCAAGGTGTGTTGGGACTCAAGTGGGGTACGGGAACCAAAACGTAGAGCGCACTTTTACCAGGAGCCGCAAGAGTCGGGTCCGTCACACAAGCATTCTGCACGTAGAACGAAGGCTGCGTTGGCAAACATTTCTCTTGCTCGATCTCTCTGAGATTCCCCTCGTAGTCTCTCGAAATGTAGATCGTGTGGTGGGGTAGCTCGGGGAATTGCCCTCGAACCCCAAGATACATCATGAACGTCGAGCAAGAGAATCGCTTGGACTCGAGCTTCTTATCGGTCCAATGTGGACGTAGGTGGTTCGGAACCAGCTTCTCCATGGAGTGGGCAAAATCGGCATTGATGACAAAGGCGTCTGCATGATAAACACCTTGATCGGTCTCTACGGCTGTTACACGCTTACCTTCAAATCGAAGCTTGCCAACAGGCTCGCTTAGCCGAATCTTACAACCGAGTTCCTCAGCAACATCGGCCATACGACGGCTGACTTGACCGCACCCACCTATCGGATGGAACACCCCGTACTCGTACTCTAAAAACGACAGGATCGAAAATAGACTCGGGCAGCGAAATGGTGACATCCCTAAGTACTTGGCTTGGAACGAAAATGCAATCACCAAACGAGGATCTTTGAAATAGCTCTGCAACTCCTGCCCGAGAGACTTCCAAGGTTTCACATAAGGTGCCGCAGCCATCAGCGATGGACTCAAGTAATCGCGAAGCGAGTTGAAGGGGCTTTCGAGAATCGGACGAAACTTGGCAAGCTTCACTCGATTGTCATCGAGGTACTTTTGCAATTTCCCAACATCATCCGGTGAGAGCTTTGCGATCTGAGCATCCATGTCCTTGACCACATTCGAGCAATCCAAATGCCCGCCAGCCTCAAAGGCCACTCGGTACTGAGGCGTCAAGCGCTTCATCGGGATCACTTGATCGATATCATACCCGACGGACTGAAAAATCTCCTTGAGGATCCGAGGATAGAGGTAGAACGTCGGGCCGACATCGAACCGATAATCGCCCACGTCCATCGTCGAACAGCGGCCTCCCACCGTCGGCTTAGCCTCCAACACAGTCACATCTGCACCCGCGTGAGCCAGTTGCATTGCAGCGGCCAGTCCACCCGGTCCAGCCCCTATGATGACGACTTTCTTCTTTTTCATAGGCCTTTGCCAATCAAGGGGTAACCGCTATCACGCACCACCAGCGGGCGACGAAGCACCCGCGGCGGTGCGATATAGACGGCTAGGGGCTGGGAGGTACCCTACTACCGCCACTCTATTTATAGCAAACCGGCAAGTTTTCGCTCAAACCCCAGAGCCCCCGAGAACTGACTAATCGCAAAAAAACGTTCGATTTTGCTTATCATTGAGCGGGTTACAGAACTTATTAGGCACGTTTTTGTAGAATCAACTTCGGCTCTGACAGCCCGTCTTTTCACCGATGTCCGTAAGTCGCTTGCCTAAATCATGTTCGAGTCACAAAAGATCCCTTGGTGGGTTCATGCAGCGCCCTTGCTCTCGATGGCGGGCTTGATGCTTATCTTGGTTTGGGCTCAAGACTACTATCGCGGACAAAACGTCTGGGAGCATTGGATCGAAAGCCATGATCTTAGGAACTCCAATTACACCGAACGGATCGAACCGTCTGACCTGCTTCGCACACGAGCAAATACATGGTCGAATCTCGCTTATGTCTTTGTAGGTATGTACGCCATATGCCTTGGGATGCGGGACTTGATTTCCACCAAGCCATCTGCGACCAATTATCTGATCTGCACCCCTGCGGTGAGCTTGCTGTTTGGAACCACTTGCTGCTATCTAGGATTCAGTAGCGGACTGTTCCATGCATCCCTGACACGCTTTGGGCAACAACTGGATGTAGGATCCATGTATGCACCGTTGCTCGCATGCATCGCAATCAATCTTGGGAGATACTTACCTAGCCACCTGCGCACCAGTTCGACACAAAGTTTCCCTGTGTGGCCCTTTCTTGTCGTTGCAGTCGTGCTGGCATCCTACCTTCTTTTTCTATACAAGTGGTCGATGTCGGCGGGCCAAGTCCTCCCGCTGCATATCTTGGTGCTCGTGGTTTTCGCACTTGTCGACCAGATTCCAAGAGGTGACAGGCCTACAAGAACTCGCCCCCAAAGAAGATGGTTGCTGCTTGCCTTTGTTGCACTCGTTCTTGGTGTGCTATTTCGACAACTCGACGTAGCCGGGAAATTTGGGAATCCCGATGATTGGATCCAAGGCCATGCGATCTGGCATCTACTAACTGCTGGATCGCTTGGAGCTATCTACTTATACTACCGATCCGAGAACCCAACTGTTCGTTCTCGTAATTGAAACGCTTGAATCGATTCAAGTCGAGTCGATCGCTTTTTCAAGTAAGCTGGAGCCCCGATATGTAGCCGTACGCAAGCTAATTCCAAACATTTTCCTTCGAGTACGCGTACCGTTTCACTGAGTACGAGTACGAGCACGAGCACAAAGAAAACAGGCGTATGGATTATCAGCCACAATAATCCCTGAAGACCAAAAGTTTTTTATTTGTGGAAGTTGTAGTCGGGATTGGTGAAGTCGAAATCTTTGTCGGTCAATCCGACGTTGATCTTGACGTTTTGATAGGTGTATTCCTCGATCACCTCTGGCTCGCTTTGCTCACCTTCAGGCCAATTAAAAGCAGCGTACCTGACCGGTATCTTCCACTCATTGTCCATAAATATCTGGGCCTTATGGAACTCATAGTGAGGCTTCTTCTCCGCGTGCATCACTTCGAGGATCGAACAGTCACGCCCACCGACCTTTGCACCACCATCGAATTTGACTTGGCAAGGCCCATACTGGCGGTCGCGTTCCCCTTTTTCGAGGAGCTTTACCAGAAGGTTCTCAAGCCCGATGTCCGTCAGAGGGTACTTCTGCCCGGCCATGGCCAGGTAGCCATCTGGCTCCAAGCGGTGGGTTCCCAACACTCGCTTCATTCCCCCTTCATGTGCGATCAATTTGCCATCATTGGCGTTCTCAACGTAAATTACCTCACGCCCTTTGACCGCTGCCGGCTTGAGAAACGCGAGATAAACCGAAAAAGGAACCACCACTTTATCGCCACTTACCTTGCGATTGCGAACCTTGATGAACATAAACTCGTTATCTCCGAGTTCGTCCGCAATCCGCTCTCTCTTGATGAGCACCGCCGTGTAGTCGTTGACTTGACTTTGCATCAGCGACAAACTCTGCCGAGCAAGTTCCAAGGCTGGATCCAGAGGATGAGGTACTGCATTGGCAGGCTGATTCTTAGCCACACGCAAAACCGGTTCAGTCACCTTAGGGGTCTCTGTCGGCTTGCTCGCGGGATCACTCGCGGCGGGAGCTTGACCAGATGCTATCCCCGATCCTGACAAGAGAGCTACACCAAGTACGGTAGTCTTCCAAACGTTCGCTTTAGTCATTCGCATCAAACTAGTACTCCCTCACTACACGACGGAACCTGTCCATCGACGGCAAAAGCCAATCCAAGGATAACATCCTATCCCAGCGGAGTCATCGAACCTTGGGCTGTCCCAAAGCCAGGAAAAGGGTCTAAGCCGTTACAACCTGAACCTTTTCCCCGATACATTTGCGATTTAGCCCGCGTGGCGCAATCGAACTTGCCCCCCCAACACCCGGTCCATCTCCAAGACCGCCGAAGAAAAATCCATGCTTGTGGGATTTTTCATACCCATAGGATCGCCCAAGCGTGCCTGATGGATATGTTCCCAATCTAATTCATCAACGAACACCGCCCCGGCATCGTTCGGTATCAAATTCATTGGCACCTGAAATCCAGAGGCGACCCGAATCAACTTTTCTTCAAGATCCGATCGATTGCGGAAGCTCGAAAACAGGGTATTGCAAGCCCCTATCCAGCCACATAAATCCGATGCATTGTCGACCGGGAGTTGATGATCGATGATTCCACAAAATTCCCGGTAATGAAAGGAATACGGGTCTCTCGACGTTTTGACAGATTTTTCGACGATCGACAGAAGAACACTGACAGGATTGCTGAACTGCCAACGCATTTCGGTCATGATCGCCTGCATGGCCTCCCGCTGTGCCTGTGACAATCCAACTTCTGGATCACGCGAATCGCAAACAAATAGCACAATCGAATCGCTGGAATTAAGCCCAAGCTGCTCACGCACCCAATGCCGACACCATGCTAGCTCTATATTTAGGTTCATCGCGATTCGATCAGTCGTGAAAAAACGAACCATTGTGGCTTTCTACCCAAACACCCCCGCCAATGCTAGAATCGGGTCCCATCCGATGTCTAGGCGGCTTTTTCCTCCATCGCCACGTTTCCCAAAAATCCTCATCGCAATCGTCAATAAACCAGACTTCTTTTTTGCTAGCGTTACACTGAGATGAAATTACGCCAGAACAAGCTAACTCCGCTGGTTCTGCAAGAGAACCCTGGCCTCCCTTCGAGTGTTTCTCCGGGCGGATCGAACTTCAAAGATTACGACGCACTGATCGATCGCCTTGATCGCATCCGCGAGCAATGGCTTCAAAAAGAAATTCAAACCGGGCAAATCTACGACTCTTTGAGACTGCCTGAGAATCTTTTGCTGGAATATTCGCAAAGCCGAAAAACGAGTCGAATCTCCGAACTCTTCGCACAAGCAAACCTATTACAATCCAACACAGATCGCGTCATCTTTCTAGGAACACACGATTCGCACCTCATCGTTCGCACTTTCTTGCAAGCTTGCTGCGACCCTCATTGGAACGATCTAACCCGGGGCGAACGAGGCAGCAAGCCTCGAGTCTACTTCGCAGGCGAATCGCTCGACAATGACTCGGCCCAAGGCCTAATGCACTTATTCTGCCCCGATCGCCCCGCGAATAGAAACGAATCGTTCCCTTGGGGTGTTGTCTGGCTGAAATCCTGCGACACCCAAGACCAGCAGACGATCTCACAAAAACACTTGAAACAACACCTCCAAAAAGCTGGAAACGAGTTGTTCTACTACGAGTGCTTGCCAAAGACATTGTCCGATCCGCTTGCCATCCCGCAGATCCCCTCGGTGCTACTTCCTTTTAGCCCCCTTGGTCTCTTGCCAGCGGCGATCCTTGGCATCAATATCATGGAACTCCTAGCCGGTGCCTGCGCGACGACCAAACTCTTTACCTCCACTGCAGGCAACTTGAACCCTATCCTTCGATGGGTCGCATGGCACCTGATGGCCGAAAATCGAACTGTGGCCCTCTGGAACCAAAGCTTGATGGAAGGCTCCAAGTGGCTCTGCCAACTGACCAATCGTTTGGGACTCCATCGTGCCACTCCCAACAAGCCCTGGATTTTTCTCCGGCCACTCCAAGAACCCCTGCTGGAAAAAGACCTAGACTTTTGCAGCCATTTCTGGATCGATCAACCTCGATTCGACGATCTTGGTTGCGAACCTGAAGCCATCGATCAAGTCGCTTGGGATCCAAATTCCGAGCGACCTCGAAAGCTTCATCGAGATAACTCGACGACACCCACGTACCACGAATTAGCGAAAAGTAGTTTCGAGCGAATACAAAAGAAACAGACTGATCAAGGCCGAGCCGGGTTAACGCTCCGTTTCCCTGACCTTGGAGAACTCAGCCTTGGTCAATGGATGCAATGGATGGTCATCGCCTCTATTCTTGAGGCTCAACTGATGCAGGATACTTGATCGCATTCTTTCGGATCTTTAAAGCCAACGCTTGTGCTGGATCAATTCCTAGCACCGAAGCTAAACGCAATAGATAAGCCAGAACATCTGCGATTTCCTCAGCAATCGGGGAATCGTTCGAGGTGTTTTCGATCGGCTCTGAGCCCTGTGTCCATTGCACCAACTCCATGATCTCAGCGGCCTCGATCGCAATGGACATCGACAAATTCTTAGGGGTATGGAATTTCTCCCAATCCCTCTCTTTGGCGAATTGATCCAACCAAGCGATCATCTCTGCAAGCGTAGTGGTCGACGATCGAATTTCATTGGACATGACCGGAACTCACGCATCCCCATAGACATAATCTGGCCACTGCAAATCGTTATTCTCGGGTCGTCCCTCGATATAATACCAATTGCGGATCGGTTGCAACTGCGCTCGAACCCCATCGATGAGCTCCTGATCGATCGGCTCCTGTATCCAATCAATCCACTGGGTAACTTCTGCCGGAATCGCACTCCCAACTAAACAACTTGAAAAACCTGGATGGGAGACCGAAAACTGCAAGGCCAATTTTTCAATCGTCGTCCCCCTGGATTTGCACCACTGCGATGCCTTGGCCGCTACACTCTTGACCTTCTCGGGGGCTTTGTGCCAAACCGGAAGCGGTAGATCGGTCAGGAGCCTAGCTGAAAAGGGTGCAGCATTGACCACTCCAACCCCGTGCTCTTGGGCCAACGGCAACCATTGCAAAGCCATGTCGTTTTGCAAGGTGTAGTGGTTGTAAGTAATCACGCAATCGAGCAAACCCGTTGGGATGACCCGCTGAAAGTTCTTCATCGGATACCCGCTAATCCCAACACACCGTACCTTGCCCTTCTCGACCTGACGCCTAAGTGCCGGCAAGGTCTCATCGATCACCTGCTGAACATCTCCATACTCGATATCATGACAAAAGACCATGTCGAGGTATTCGAGACGCATCCTCTCAAGCGACACATCGATGCTTTCAGCAACCCGTTTTGCCGAAAAATCAAAATGCCTAGGTGCGTACCGCCCAAGCTTCGTGCTGACGATCAGAGACTCCCGCTTGTAAGCTGGCAGAATTTGACCAAGCAAAACCTCACTCATGCCACGGCCATAATAAGCCGCCGTGTCGATGAAATTAATACCCGCATCGATCGCTGTACGGACCGCACGGAGCGACTGATCGATATCAAACTGGCCGAACTCAGCTCCAATCGACGACGCACCAAAACCCAACGAAGTCAGCTCAATGTCCGTGCGACCAAGCCGGCGTTTTTCTAAAGGTAACTTCATCGCTTAAAGCTCTTTTCCCATTGATAGGGCACTTCTGGGATGATACTCGTGACTTTGTGTCTGCGGTTTCTCGGTGTTATTCGGCGAGCTTTCGAAGCACCGTCGGCAGAATTCCACCGTTTCGGTAGTAATCGATCTCCACCGGAGTATCAATCCGAACCATCGCCTTGAAGGCTTTCTTGCTTCCATCCGGCTTGGTCGCGATGACTTCAATCTCGCTACGAGGAGTAAGCGATTCTCCCAAGCTAGGGATATCGAAAGTTTCCTCGCCGCTTAGTCCTAAAGTCGCAACCGTCTCGCCCGGCATGAATTGCAGCGGAAGAACTCCCATGCCCACTAGGTTGCTACGGTGGATTCGTTCGTAGGAAACAGCGATCACGGCATGAACCCCCAAGAGCAATGTACCCTTGGCTGCCCAGTCCCGAGATGATCCCGTGCCATACTCTGCTCCTGCAAGCACCACCAAAGGTGTCTTGGACGCTTGATACTTGACCGATGCATCGTAGATGCTCATGGTCTCCCCGGTCGGCAAGTATTTCGTCACCCCACCTTCGACCCCAGGAACCATGGCGTTTCGTATGCGAATATTCGCAAAAGTACCTCGAACCATCACTCGGTCGTTGCCTCGTCGTGCTCCGTAACTGTTGAAGTCCGCCGGTTGCACTCCATTTTCAACGAGAAACTTTCCAGCAGGTCCAGACTTTGCAATCGATCCCGCAGGGGAAATATGGTCGGTCGTCACCGAATCCCCAAGAATTGCTAACGCCTTAGCTCCTCGGATCGGCTTGATCGTTCCGACGGTCTTGGTGATCCCCTCGAGGAACGGCGGTCGCTGAATGTAAGTGCTCTTGGCATCCCAAGCATACTGATCCCCAGGAGTGATCGGAATGGCATTCCAAGCTTCATTCGATGTGAATGCTCCCGAGTATTGCTTGAGAAACATCTCAGGCAAGACCGATGCCTCAACGGCTTTGTGTACTTCCTCGGCCGTCGGCCATATCTCCCGAAAGAAAACCGGCTTGCCCGCTGTATCATGTCCGATTGGTTGGGTATCAAAGTCGATGTCGACGGTTCCGGCAAGAGCATAAGCGACGACAAGGGGAGGGCTGGCCAAGTAATTGGCCCTTGTATGGGGATTGACCCGTCCTTCGAAATTTCGATTGCCGCTTAGCACTGCAGCCGCGACGAGATTCCCCTCGGTGATCGCATTGGCAACCGGTTCTGGCAAAGGACCACTGTTGCCAATGCAAGTGGTGCAACCATATCCGACGACGTTGAACCCAAGCTTCTCTAGATCGTCCAACACCCCAGCTTTG
>Ga0208722_1000587_pt1 | contig 10107 bp, 9 predicted proteins | sample LakMenEpi21Sep11_FD_150722 | JGI IMG/M metagenome (GOLD analysis project Ga0208722, IMG submission 150722) | Freshwater microbial communities from Lake Mendota, WI - 21SEP2011 deep hole epilimnion (SPAdes) | ecosystem: Environmental > Aquatic > Freshwater > Lake > Epilimnion/Euphotic zone ... | reverse complement strand
ATTGCAAAAAGCAGTGCTTGAAATTGAAAAAGAAGCAGAAACTGAATTCTTGGAGAAGAATTAAATGACCAGAATTATTGCCGGTGAACTTAGGGGAAGACTGCTGAAAGTTCCTGATGAAGGAACAAGGCCCACTGCACAGCGAGTTCGTGAAGCAGTTTTTTCAACTTTAACTTCACTAGATGCCATTGCTGAGGTTTGTGTTTTAGATTTATTTGCTGGAAGTGGAGCCTTAGGTATTGAAGCAATTTCTAGGGGTGCAAGCTATTGCACTTTTATAGAAAACAATAGAAATGCAGTCTCTGTAATAAATAAAAATATTCAAGACTTAAACGTCAAAGCACATGTGGTTGATGGCAAGGTAGAAACTCTTTTGGCAGCAAAGCCTGTTGAGAAATTAAATATGCCAGCACAATTGATATTTCTTGACCCACCCTATGAAATGTCATTTGAGCAAATCGCAAAAGTGATAACTCAAGGTTTAGCTAATTCCTGGTTTTCAGACGATGCAATCCTGGTTGTAGAAACTGCCAAGAGATCTGGGGACTTTGTTTGGCCCGATGGCTTCGAAAGCATTCGAGATAAGAGTTATGGCGATACATGTGTTTGGTACGGTCAAGTATGCAAAAAGTAGTTTGCCCCGGTTCCTTTGATCCAGTAACTAATGGTCATATCGATGTCTTTAAAAGAGCATCAGATATCTCTGATGAAGTAGTGGTGGCTGTTTTAGTTAATCATTCCAAAGCTGGTTTATTCACCATTGAAGAACGAGTTGAGTTAATAAGACAATCTTGTCAGCATCTTCCTAAAGTAAGTGTTGAAACTTTTGATGGCCTCTTAGTTGATTTCTGTAAAACCCGTGGGGTTACTGCCATGGTTAAAGGTTTGAGAGCAGTCAGTGATTTTGATTATGAATTGCAAATGTCTCAAATGAACTATCAATTAGGGGCGGTAGAAACATTGTTTGTGGCAACAAATCCTCTTTACTCTTTTCTTTCCTCAAGTTTGGTTCGAGAAGTGGCAAGACATGGGGGAGACATTTCAACTTCAGTACCAAAACCAGTAGCCCAAGCTTTGAAAGCGAAGTATCAGAAATAACACTATGGAATCCTTACAACTTATTGAGCAAATTTTAAGTCAAATAGAAGAAGCACGCTCAGTGCCATTGTCTCGAGATGGTGCCTTAGTTAATCGCCAAGAAATGATTAATCTGTTAAATGATCTTAAAAAAATACTTCCGCAAGATATTTTGCAGGCAAATCATTTACTAGACAACAAAGAAGCTGTCATGGAAGAAGGTCGTTTAGCTGGACATGCCTTAATTGAGCAATCTCGAGCAGAAGCAAACAGACTTGTTTCTCAAACAGAGATTGTGCAAGCAGCTAATCAAAGAGCTCAAGAAATTATGCAACAAGTTGAGGAAGAATTGCGCAGAATGCGCAATGAAACCGATGAATATATTGATGCTAGGTTAGCTAATTTTGAAATCACGTTAAACAGAACACTTTTGGCTGTTAAGCGTGGTCGTGAAAAAATAACTGGTAATTCATCTTTTAACAATCAGGGATAAAATTGAAGAAAAAACTGGATGCGCGAGATCCACTAGTCATTGATGTGCACGAATTGCCTCGAAGAGCTGGTGAATCTAAAAATATCAATACTGTAATTAAGTTACCTAATTCTTTGAGTAATGGACCAGTGGTAGTTCCTAGTGAAACAGAGGTTGACCTAGAACTATTACTAGAAGCAGTTGTTGATGGAGTGTTGGTAACAGGGGAAGTTTATTTGGAAGCAGAAACTGAATGCTCACGTTGTTTGGATCCAGTTGAGTTTGAAATTGACGCCAAGATTACAGATCTTTATGTTTATGAAGACAAAGAAATAAATAGTGATGATGAAGCAGATGAGATTAGAAAGATGCAAGGAGATTTGATAGATCTTGAGCCTGCCCTCATAGATGCGGTGGTGCTTGAACTGCCAACCAGACCTCTTTGCAATGATGATTGCCTTGGACTTTGTGCCCAGTGTGGAATTCGTCTCGAAGAGGATCCTGAACACAAGCATGAAATAATAGATCCGCGATGGTCAAAGCTATCGCAATTAAAGGAAGAGAAGTAGAGAAAAGTGCCAGTACCAAAACGAAAGATGTCGCGTTCAAATACACGCAATCGTCGCGCACAATGGAAAGCAAGTGTTCCAACTTTAGTTACCTGTGATCGTTGTCGTTCAGAAAAACTTCCACACACTGCATGTCCAACATGTGGTACATACGCAAAACGTCAAGTTACAAATCCATAAATAAATTTGCAATATGCGCGAATTAGTAGCGCGCTTAGGCGTTGAGTTATCGGAAGAAATATTAAAACAAGCAATCACGCATCGTTCTTTTTCTTATGAAAATGGTGGCGTGCCCACCAACGAAAGACTTGAATTCTTAGGTGATTCCGTTTTAGGAATTGTGATCACTGATGAGCTTTACAGAAAAAATCCTGATGCACAAGAAGGTCAACTAGCAAAACTTCGTGCCGCAGTTGTTAACGCTAAAGCATTAGCTGATGTAGCAAGAACTCTTGGTTTAGGTGAATTTCTTTTACTTGGAAAAGGTGAAGAAGCAACTGGTGGTCGCGATAAGTCAAGTATTTTGGCTGACGCAGTTGAAGCAATTTTGGGTGCAATTTATGTTGAACATGGTTTAGAAAAATCAGGCGAAGTTATTTTACAACTTTTTGCTCCTATTTTGGCTGCAAGTGCAGAACTTGGTGCAGGTCTTGATTGGAAAACAAGTTTGGCTGAATTAGTAAACTCTAAGTCTTTAGGTGTAATTGAGTATGTGATTGAACAATCAGGTCCAGATCACGACAAAAGATTTAGTGCACAAGTCAAAGTTGGGCAAGATTTATATGGCAATGGTGAAGGTAAAAGTAAAAAAGAAGCTGAACAGCATGCTGCTGCCTCTGCTTACACAGAGATTAATAACTTAAGACCTTAAATGCCAGAGTTACCAGAAGTTGAAGTTGTTCGAAAAGGCTTAGCTAAGCATGTTAAAAATAGGAAAATAAGTAACGCAAAAGTTAGAAACAATAGAGCTTTAAGAAACTTTGAATTCAGCACCAAAACATTTGAAAAGACTGTTGCCGGTTTTACAATCAACTCAGTTGAGCGTCGTGGAAAGTTTTTATGGATGACCTTGAAAAACTCTTCGCAAGCCATCAGTGCACATTTAGGCATGAGTGGCCAGATGTTGATGGTCAAAAAAGAAGAGAAACCCTCAACTCATGCTCGGGTCACTTTTGATTTCTCAGATACCAAAAGGAGTCTGCACTTTATTGATCAAAGAACTTTTGGTTGGGTCAACCTAGAAGAGCTTGTTGAAGCAAAAGATAAAAGACTTGTTCCTCAGTCTGTGTTACACATTTCACCTGATTTGTTTGAAGAAACATTTGATCTGGATAAAACAATTTCTAATATCAAGAGAAGAAAAACCGGTATCAAACAAGCACTTTTAAATCAAGAAATAGTGGCAGGAATTGGCAACATTTATGCCGATGAAGCTTTATGGCTAGCAAAAACTCATTGGGCAGATGTTTGTGAAAACTTAAGTGAAAAAAAGATTAACGAAATATTAATAAGTGCAAAAGAAGTGATGGCTAAAGCGTTAGAAAAAGGGGGCACTTCCTTTGATGATCTCTACATCGACGTCAATGGTGAAAGTGGTTACTTCGAAAACGAATTGAACGCATATGGTCGCGAAGGTGAAAGGTGTTACAGGTGTGATTTGGAAATGGTCCGAGAAGCCTTTTCTAACAACAGAAGTTCAACAATCTGTCCTAATTGTCAACCTCGAGTAAGGCCTCATAGATAGAGTTAGAGGGTTAAGACAAACCCACTAAATCCGGAGGCAGATCTTGTATTTAAAGAGTCTGACTATTCGCGGATTTAAATCATTTGCTTCTGCTACAACTTTAAATTTTGAACAAGGCATTACTGCTGTTGTGGGACCAAATGGTTCTGGTAAATCAAATGTTGTTGACGCAATTGCTTGGGTAATGGGTGAGCAAGGAGCCAAAACTTTAAGAGGTGGCGTTATGGATGACGTTATCTTTAAGGGATCTGCGGGACGAGCACCTTTAGGACGAGCAGAAGTTGTTTTAACAATTGATAACACAGATGGTGCTCTACCAATTGACTATGCAGAAGTAACAATCTCAAGAACTTTATTTAGAAATGGTGGATCAGAGTACGCAATTAACGGAAATGCTTCTCGCCTTTTGGATGTGCAAGAACTTCTCTCAGATTCAGGTATTGGTCGAGAGATGCACGTCATTGTTGGACAAGGTCAAGTTGCTGCTGTTTTAAGTGCAACTCCAGAAGATCGCCGTGGTTTTATTGAAGAAGCAGCAGGTGTATTAAAGCATCGAAGAAGAAAAGAAAAAGCTGAAAGAAAACTTGATGCAACTCAAGCAAACATGCTTAGGTTACAAGATTTAACCACTGAAATTAGAAGACAACTTAAACCTTTGGCAAGACAAGCTGATGTGGCAAGAAAAGCACAAACAATTCAAGCTGAATTAAGAGATGCCAAATTAAGAATTTTGGCTGATGACTTAACACAAATGCGCATCAACATGATGAAAGAAGTTGCTGACGAAACAATCTTGCGTGAGAAGCAGGCTGAAGTTGAAAACAAGATGAACGAAAAGAAACTTCGTGAATCCGAACTTGAAAGACTCTTATTGGAAGCAACACCTCGAGTTCAAACTGCTCAACAAACTTGGTTCAAACTTGCGTCATTGCGCGAAAGATTTTTTGGTACCAGATCTTTGGCTATGGAAAGATCCAAACTCGTTGCAGAAGAAATTCAGGAACAAACAACTGGTGCAGATCCAGAAGCGTTAGAAAAGGAAGCAAAAGCAACAAGAGAGAATTCTTATGAATTACAAAAAGATGTTGAGGTAGCAAAGAATTTCTTAAGCAAAGCAACTGGAGAAAGAACTGCAACTGAACAACTGTTTCAAGCAGAACAAGCACGCCAAACAAATGCAATTAAATCTGCTGCAGATAAACGTGAAGAGTTTGCCAGATTAACTGGACAAGTAAATGCAGCTAAATCTCGAATTGAAGCAAGAGCAAGTGAAGCAACCAGATTAGAAGTTGAAGTTAGAGAAGCACGTGAACGTGCCGAGAAAGCTAGAACAGAATTTTTAGCACTCGAATCTCAAATTGCCGGTCTTGATGGAGTTGAAAAAGGTTTAGATACCCAATATGAACAAGCATCAAAAGAGTTAGCAGCAGCAGATACCAAAGTTGCTGAATTAGAAATCAAATCTCAAGAAGCCGCTAAGTCAAAAGCAGCATTAACTGCAAGAGCTGAAGCTTTGCAACAAGCGTTATTGGAAGAAGTTGATGGTGGTGATTCACTATTAAATTCTGGTGATGATTCACTTATTGGTTCACTTGCAACACTATTAAGAATTGAAAATGGTTGGGAATCAGCAATCGCAGTTGCTTTAGGAGATGCTGCTAATGCAATCGCAGCTAAATCAGTTAATGATGCAATTAGATCTATAAATAAATTAAAGAGTAACAAAACTGGTCGCGCAGCCGTCTTATTAGCTGATGCACTTTATGAACAAAACAATGCTCCAGCTGCTCCACCGTTTTCCAGAAGCGCTATCGAATTAGTTAATGCTCCATATGAATTACAAAATGCTTTAAAGAAATTACTTAAAGATGTTGTAATTGTTGAGAACTTGCAAGATGCACAAGAAGCAGTCAGATTACAACCAAGACTTACAGCTGTAACTAGAGATGGTGACAAAGTCACTTCTTATTACGTAATAGGTGGAACTGTTAATACTCGTTCTCGCCTCGAAGCAAAAGCAAATGTTGAAAAAGCAGAAACTGAAAGAGATCAAGTAGGAAATCTTGCAGATCAACTTAGATTTGAATTGCAAAATGCCAAAGATGAACAAAAACGAGCTGCGGAAAAAGTTGAAGCCGCTTTAGCTCTTCTTTATGAATCAGATGCTGAACTTGCAGCTATTGCTGAAAAACTTGCTGCCCTTGGTGAACAAAACAGATCTTCACAAGCAGAAGCAGAAAGACTAGATAGTTTACTTCGCGCATCTCATACAGCTCGAGCAGATGATGAAAGAGTATTAAGAGAAATTGAACTTCGCTTAGCTGATTCTGGAACTGAACCAGAAGAAATTACTGAAATAGATTCCACAGAATTAGAAAGATTAAGAACTCTTTTAGAGACCACTAGAGCAGCAGAAGTTGATGCACGTTTGGCTATGAGAACTGCAGAAGAAAGATTAGCCGCAGTTGTGCAAAGAGCAGAACAATTAGAAAAAACTGCCAATAGTGAAAGAGTGGCTCGATCTAGGGCATTACAGCGTCGTGAACAAAGAAGACGTGAAGCCCACATTGCTAATGCAGTATTTCAAGGCGTGGAAACAGCTATGTCTTATTTGGAAAATTCCTTAATTACCGCAGAACATGAAAGAGATGAAGCAACCAAACATCAACAGGCGATGGAGCAAGAAGTTCAACAAGTAAGACACAGTATTCGTGATTTGGGATCAGAATTAGAACGCTTAGTTGACACAGTTCACCGTGATGAAGTTGCTCGAATGGAACAAAGATTAAGAATTGAACAAATAGAACTAAAAGGTTTAGAAGATTATGGAATAGAAGCCGATTCCTTGTTGAAAGAATATGGACCAGATCAATTAGTTCCGCAAATTGTGCACATTGATGAAGATGCTGACCCTGATTTACCAATTCCTGCACCTAAAGAACCAGAAGCTTATGTTCGCGAAAAGCAGGAAAAACGCGCTCTTGATGCAGAAAAGAAGTTAGCACTTCTGGGACGAATCAACCCATTAGCACTTGAAGAATTCAGTGCTTTGGAAGAAAGAAATCAATTCCTGACTGAACAACTAGAAGATGTTAAGAAAACAAGAAAAGACTTACTTGAAGTTATTGCTGAGGTTGAACAAAGAGTTCAACAGGTATTTAACGAAGCCTATAAAGATGTGGCAAGAGAATTTGAAACGGTGTTACCAAGACTTTTCCCAGGGGGAGAAGGCCGCTTGATTCTGACTGATCCAGAAAACATGCTGACTACCGGTATAGATATCGAAGTTAAGCCACAAGGTAAAAGGTATTTAAGACTTTCACTGCTTTCTGGTGGAGAAAGATCTCTTACAGCTGTTGCATTCTTAGTGGCATTGTTTAAGGCCAGACCATCACCGTTTTACATCCTTGATGAGGTTGAAGCAGCACTTGATGATGCCAACCTTGGCCGATTGCTTGAACTCTATGAAGAACTCAGACAAAATTCTCAGTTAATCGTTGTTACACATCAGAAGAGAACTATGGAAATTTGTGACTCTCTCTATGGAATCTCAATGCGTGGAGACGGTATTTCCACAGTGGTAAGTCAAAGGATTCGCGAAGTACGAGAAGATCAACCAGCGTAAAATCTGGTCATGGGAATCTTTAGTAAGAAAAACAAGGAAGAAAAACCTGTAAAGACCAAATCAACTTTTGGCACAAGTCTAGTTAATATTTTTTCAAGAACGACCCTTGATGAACAAGCTTGGCAAGAAATTGAAGACACTCTAATAATGGCCGATGTTGGCATCAAAACAACCCAAGAAATAGTTCAAGAATTAAAAAATAACCCAACCTTAAGAGGTGCTCATAGTGCCGAAGAGGGTAAAGAAGTCTTAAGAAATCAATTAATTGATTTTCTTGCAACTGGGGATAGAAGTTTGAATATTTCTGCCTCACCATCAGTATTAATGATGGTAGGAATAAATGGAACCGGAAAAACAACAACTGTTGGAAAACTGGCTCATAAATTAGTTAAAGCAGGAAATAAGTGCGTGCTAGGTGCTGCAGATACTTTCCGAGCAGCAGCAAGTCAACAATTACAAACTTGGGGCCAAAGAAGCTCAGTGCCCGTGGTTACAGGTCCAGAAAATTCTGAACCATCTGCTGTTGCTTTTAATGCTGTTCAAGAAGGATTAGCAGTTGGAGCAAAAGTTGTAATCATTGATACAGCAGGAAGATTGCACACTAAAGCAGGGCTAATGGACGAATTAGGCAAAGTAAAAAGAGTGATTGAAAAACATGCCACAGTTACTGAAACCTTGCTGGTAATTGATGCCACCACCGGACAAAATGGATTAATTCAAGCCAGAGTCTTCACAGAAGCAGTTGAGGTAACCGGAATTGTTCTTACCAAATTAGATGGTTCTGCTAAAGGTGGAATTGTTATCGCTGTGCAAAGAGAATTAAAAGTTCCAGTGAAGTTTGTGGGCATTGGCGAAGGAATAGATGATTTAATTGAATTTAATGCTGAAGACTTTGTGGACGGGCTACTTACTTAGTTCAAAAGTGCTTCGATAGAAACGAAGAATTAAAGAAGCAATAAGTGTGGTAATGATTACGTATGTGATCGTAATCGACTTGAGTTCTTCCCCAAAGCTAGTCGAAGCAGCAAGTGCTGCAATAACAATAGAGAACTCACCTCTTGGTATTAAGTAGGCTCCGATTCTTTTCCATTTGTCTTTGTTTTGCATATCTTTTCCGATTACATAACCAACAGCAAGTTTCCCAAAAAGTCCGACCACAGCAAGAAGTAAGGCAATAGGAATAACTGAAACAATAGTTGCTGGATCAATGGCTAAACCAAAAAATAGAAAAAATAGTGCAGCAAAGAAATCTCTTAAAGACGAAAGTCTTTCACGAGCAGCTTCTGCCACTTCTCCTGTTAGTAACAACCCAACCAGGAATGCTGCCACAGCGCCGGAAAAACCAATTAAGCCAGCAACACCTGCTGCGACAAGTGCGGAACCAAAAACAGTTAAAAGTAAACTAATTGGACTTTGATTCGATAAAACTCCTGAAACAATCCCTTCTCTTCTTAAACTTACTAAGATAACAAGACCAATAATTACAAATGCAACAGAAATAGAAATTAATCCAGCTGCAAGAGATACTCCTATTACAACTGAGCTAATTATTGGCAAATAGATTGCTAATGCCATGTCTTCTAAGGCAAGAATGGAAATAGTTCGTTTGGCAATTTCTGATTTATTCCAGCCACTTTCACTGATTAATTCAGCAGCAATTCCTGACGATGACACATAAGTCAAACCACTAAGAACGATTGCTCCAACCCAACCCCAGCCAAGTAGTAATGCGATTACTGCACCAGGAATTGCGTTAGCAAGAAAATCAATAATGCCTGCAGACCAGTGAATTCTTAAGGTATCTGTTAATTCTTTGGCTGAGTATTCTAAACCTAAAAGTAAAAGTAATAGAACGGCTCCTATTTGGGCACCAGTATTAAGAAAAGAAGCACTTAGATTTAAATCAGCAACTCCACCATTACCAAAGGCAAGTCCTGCTATGAGAAAAAACGGAACTGTAGAAATTGATATTTTCTTTGAAAAATAGGCAATAACTCCAAGAAAAATTAATACCGCACCAATTTCTGCGAGCAACAAACTCTCAGTAGTTGAAGTAGTAGTTGCTTGGGGAAGGGTTAAGTACATCATCTTTTTAGTATGCCATGGATTCAAAGTTATGGAAATTGCTTGGAATGTCCTGAATTTCCTCTAGAGTGGGAAAATGAGACCTACAACCAAACAAGTCATAGAACATTTTGAGATGACAACTTTGCCTGTGGAAAGTACTTATTTTGTGAAGACATATAGATCTAAAACCAGCAGGCCAGATGGCAGCCCAGATGGCAGCGCCATCATCGCCCTTTATTCAGATGACCCCAGAAGTTGTTCACTATTTCATCGTTTGAAATATGAAGAAGTTTGGCATTTTTATGCTGGTGATCCCATAAGACTTGTTTTACTTTATCCAGATAAAACCAGTAAAGAAGTAATTTTAGGAAATGATTTTTCTAAAGGTGAGTTAGTTCAATTTACTGTTCCTGCAAATGTGTGGCAGGCAGGAGAAATCGTTAAAGGTGGGGAGTGGGGATTATTTGGTTGCACCATGTCACCTGGTTTTACAGGAGAAATATTTGAAGGTGGACACTATTCAGATTTAATCCACGATTTCCCAGATCGAGAA
>Ga0208722_1000584_pt1 | contig 10120 bp, 10 predicted proteins | sample LakMenEpi21Sep11_FD_150722 | JGI IMG/M metagenome (GOLD analysis project Ga0208722, IMG submission 150722) | Freshwater microbial communities from Lake Mendota, WI - 21SEP2011 deep hole epilimnion (SPAdes) | ecosystem: Environmental > Aquatic > Freshwater > Lake > Epilimnion/Euphotic zone ... | reverse complement strand
TCCATTTCCATATTGACTTGATCTACGAGCCAAAGTGTTTTTCCACCACTGATGATAAATTGGTCTAAGACTTGTTTTTCTTCTTCAGTAAAAGCTTCTGTTGGTTTGGCAATTACAGCTAAGTCATATTTTTTCAGGTATTTTAAAGTCTCATTTGGACTTTTGGCCACAGAGTCTAAGGTAAATGGTCCGATATAATAATTGTCTTTTACCGACTTAATAAAATCAGCAATGTATCGGTCTTTCAATTCACCATTTCCATTCAAAATCACTACCTTTTTTTGTTTGGCTTTGGCTACTGTATTGATAGCATTGGCAAAAGCATATTCCAAATGTTGTACTGAACTCACCACTTTTTCGGCGGTTGATGCACCCATCATATTTTTTAGCAATGGCACTTTCACAGAACGATTAGCGCATGTGGCTACTGCCCATGGGAAAACAATTTCTTGTGTTTGTTGCCCTTTGTCATTTACGGTTACATTCACGGGTGTTAAACCACGTTCCATAAACGATTGTAACGTTGCTACTTTCTGGTCTTCGTCTTCCAAAGGATTGACAAATTGGAAAATAATATTGGGATTTTCGGCTTTGAACTCTTCTAATAATTGTTGGGTTTCCGTTTGTAATTTTTTGAATTCTCCTGGAAATTCTCCTTCAAGAAAAACATCAATATACAAGGGTTCTTTAACTTCGCTGACAATGTTTAAAGAGGTTTGAGAGAGCGTATATCTTTTATCAGACGTTAAGTCAAAACGTTTGAAAACAAAATGCCCAGCAAAGTTCAACACTATAATTAGGGCAACAGTAGTCAGTACTTTTTTTAAGTTATTTTTAGTAGCGCTCATTATGATTTTAAGGATTTAAGTTTAAAAACAGTGAACGATAAAAACAAAAAGGAAACACTCAAAAAATACAATACATCACGAGTGTCAATTACGCCACGCGACATACTTTTGAAGTGATACTCCATTCCAAACTTGGAGATTACCTCTTCAAAACCTTTGGCGTAATTAGCAATTCCTTGAAACCCATAATAAAAAATAAAACACAAAAAGACTGAAAGTAAGAATGCTACAATTTGGTTTTCGGAAAGTGTTGACGTATAAATTCCGATGGCAGTATAAGCAGCGACTAAAAATAGTAACCCAAAATAGGAACCCATCGTGCTTCCCAAATCAATATTTCCATCGGGGGAACCCAAACTTGATATAACGTAAACATAGACTAGTGTTGGCACTAAAGCGATTACAATCAACAGAAACGAACCTAAAAATTTTCCGTTTACAATTTGCCAAATGGATAATGGTTTGGTTAACAAAAGTTCGATAGTTCCTTGTTTCTTTTCATCCGAAAAACTGCGCATTGTGACCGCTGGAATGAGGAAAATCAATATCCAAGGTGACAATGTAAAAAACGGACTTAAATCGGCAAAACCACTTTGTAAAATATTGTATTCACCATCAAAAACCCAAAGGAATAGTCCATTGAGCAAAAGAAAAATGGCTATCACCAAGTAGCCAATTGGCGAACCAAAAAAGGATTTTATTTCTCGTAATGCGATAGATTTCATTAATTTTTTTGTTTAAAAGGTTTAACAGTTTAAAGGTTTAAATTTGTTGATTTTTACTGAACACTAATTACTCTAAACTGACCACTTTGTTAACACTCCACGCCTCGGGTTTATCGTTGAATAATTTTTTGGTAAATGTCCAAACTTCGTCAAATAACGCCGATTTTCTGTAATTTTCCAAATCAGCTTCGGTTTCCCAAAAACTATAGGTAAAAAATAGACACGGATTATTTTTATCCTGATACAATTCTAAAAAACGATTGCCTGTTGCACCACGAATTTTATCTTTCATTAATTCAAAATTTTCCAAAAACTTCGGAATATTTTCTTCGTGGAAACTCATTTTTACTATTCTGATGAACATAATTTTCTTCTAACTATTAATAAAAGAATTAACTATATTTAGCTTAAAACTGCTATTACTATTGAATTGCCCGTTTGAAGACATAATTTGGTTGTGATACAATTTGAAATACATATATCATTTTCGGTTTCATATTTGAAACTTACAATCGTGTTTAAAATTTCAAATCCTAATAAAAAAAAACATCTAAAATAGAAAATATTACTAAAATGTAAAATGTTGCTTTTTTCAATTTGAACATTAGTCTATTTTCTATTTTCTATTTTCTTTTCTCTAATGCTTAAAATCAATCGTCACCACATCTCTATAATTCAAACCTAATAAGCTATTGGCCGAACCCACATTGTCTGGATTACTTCTAAAAATGGCAATTTCGAGAAACCCCGATTCGTTAAAAATAGCCAATTTTTCGCCTTCACGCTCTTTAATTGTGTATGTGTCTGAAATAATATCAGAATATTTCGAAAAAATAGTTTTGATTGGAAATATTTTTTTATTTCTTTGAATACCCAGTTCATAAGTACGACCAAAAGTAATCTCATATGGACGACCTTTTCCGGTTTCCAAAAACAGAGTTTTAGAAATATTTGTCACTACATTACCATAATTATCAATATAAATTACATACCCTTTTATTTGGTTATCCAGAACTATTGCTTGTAGTTCAGTAACTTCTTTTATTTTTTTAATTTCTTTACCAATAACGTTAAGCAAACCACCTTTGGCTAAATGACAAGCTATTTTTACAAACACATCCAAATCGGTCGCATCACTTGGCAATCGGTCGTGGATATTTATGGCAACTATTTTTTGAGGAACAATCTTTTGAATCAGCATACTCAAAATTCCATTATCGGCACAAATAAAATAATGGTCATTCCATTGCATGGCAATATGTTGATTTTCCGAATTCAATTCGATGTCAACACCAATCAAATGTACAGTTCCTTTAGGAAAACTGCTGTAAGCTGCACTTATTATATAAGCTGCTTCAGCAATATTAAAAGCGTCAATATCATGTGAAATATCAATAATAGTTGCTTCTCGAAACTCCGATATTATTTTACCTTTTAAAGCACCCACAAAGTGGTCTTTTAATCCATAATCGGTTGTTAAGGTAATTATTGACATAAATTGTTTATAACTTAGTAGAAACAGAAATTTAAAATTGTAAAACCTATTCTATTATTTAATTAAATTTGAATGCAAAGCTAATAATTATATAGCTAATTATTTTAATTTAATACTACTGCTTTTGAACGAACGTATCATTGAATTACACGACATTGCTCCGAAAGAATTTTGGGGCGCTCAAGATACACATCTTGAAACTATTAAAAGGTATTATCCAAAACTTAAAATTGTAGCGCGAGGAACAACACTTAAAGCTTTTGGCGAAAAAGAAGAACTCGATGAGTTTGAAAATCGCTTCAATCGCTTGATGTTGCATTTTACTCGCTATAATAATATTGATGACAATGTCATTGATAGAGTGATACATAGCAATTCTCACGAAGAGCAACGTATGCCGGATAGTGATAAAATTCTAGTACATGGAATAGGAGGAAAGCTTATCAAAGCGATGACACCTAACCAACAAAAAATGGTGGATATTATACAAAAGAACGACATGATGTTTGCTGTTGGTCCAGCTGGAACTGGGAAAACCTATACAGGAGTTGCCTTAGCTGTAAAAGCACTAAAAGAAAAACAAGTAAAGAGAATTGTCCTTACCCGTCCAGCGGTAGAAGCGGGTGAAAATCTTGGTTTCTTACCAGGAGACATGAAAGAAAAACTTGATCCTTATATGCAACCATTGTATGATGCATTACGAGATATGTTGCCTCCACAAACTTTAGAAGACTATATTCTGAAAGGAATTATTCAAATAGCACCATTAGCATTCATGCGTGGTAGAACATTGGATAATGCTTTTGTAATCTTAGACGAAGCACAAAATACAACTCATTCGCAAATGAAAATGTTTTTGACTCGTATGGGTAAAAATGCAAAGTTCATTATTACTGGTGATCCAGGTCAAGTAGATTTACCACGAAGAACCATTTCGGGTTTGAAAGAAGCTATCTTGGTTTTAAAAGATATTGAAGGAATTGGTATTATTTATCTTGATGACAAAGACATTGTTCGCCACCGTTTAGTAAAAAAGGTAATCGATGCTTACAAGAGCATTGAGAATAATGATTACTAGACAACAATTTGTCATATTGACTAAGGAAGAAACCTAAGCCCTATCAAATGTAGTTTGATAGGGTTTCTTTTTATTTTGGATTAATCATCAAAAAAAGAAACATTTAATTATCATAGATTTTTCAACCATTGTTTGAAATCTACAAAATTCATTTTTAATGTATAAATTATATTTAATTGGGTATCATTATTTTCTAATCTATTCCCATCATATACATAATATATTTGTCCATCTATATCTTGAATGTCAAGGTGATGCATTCCTGCATTAAATTCGGGTATGTTTTTTTGTCTTTTTAGAAAGAGATTTTTTATTTTTTCTACTTCATAATTTGATTTATTAAATTTGAATTTATATAAAGAAATTCCATATCCATATCCATGACTTGAGTTTTGAACGGGTAATATCAATCCATCTTTTGCATTATAAAATCTTCCTCCTGGTCGAGATTCTGATCCCATCAAAGGGTTTGGGTTTTTGTGAAGTTTCCAATCTCCAAATAACGAATTTGAAGTGTAAAGTTGCATCGTTAAATTTGCATCAGACCCTGCAATTATATTTAATGTATCAGACAAAAAGATTGATGGATCTTTTAGTTTTATATTTGAAATTAAAGTATCACATATTTTCCAATTATATGGAAATTTTTCTGCTTTGTAAAGAAGTACATTATCTGCTGCTTGAGTCTCAGGAATCATGTAATACTCGTTTTTGTATTTAAAAACTTGAGGATAAGATAGATGAAATTTTTCTTTTAATACAGTGCCATTATAGTTATAATTATATCCATCTGTTGATGTTAATAAACCAATTTTGGCAGGATGAATATTTTTTATTTTATGTTCAAAGAAAATGTAAAAAGTATCTTTTTCTTTTACAAAAAATGGATCAGCCATAAATTGGGTTGAATCGTTATCTATATTCAGATTTTCATATGAATAAATTTTATTTTTAGAAACTGATATGGAGTCTGGATATTCTTTAGAAAATCCGTACCCAAGTGACCACGGTCCAGAAACATTTCTATAAAACGGTATTCTAGTATTCAAATAAAGTATGAGACAAACAAATAAAACTAGCACTATAAATACTTTTTTTCTCATAAACTTTTAATTTACAATCTTGGTTAATTTGCAATATTACAATTTTATATAGTTAATCTATAAGTTGTCTATCATTTCAAAACAAATTACTTTTGCACCATAACAAAAAAATTAAATGAATACTTTAACCACAACAAATTTCAATTTCCCAAATCAAAAAACGGTTTATCGAGGCAAAGTTCGGGAAGTGTATAACATCAATGATGAGTTGTTAGTAATGATAGCAACTGACCGACTTTCTGCCTTTGATGTCGTAATGCCAAAAGGAATACCTTACAAAGGACAAATTCTAAATCAAATTGCGACTAAATTTATGGATTTGACAAAAGATATTGTCCCTAATTGGCTCATCACATCACCAGATCCAAATGTAGCAATTGGTTATCTATGTGAACCTTTTAAAGTTGAAATGGTTATTAGAGGTTATCTTTCTGGTCACGCTGCTCGTGAATATGCTTTGGGAAAAAGGATTATTTGCGGTGTAGCGATGGAAGAGGGTTTGAAAGAAAATGATAAATTTGGAACGCCAATAATAACTCCAACCACCAAAGCTGATAATGGTTCTCATGACGAAGATATTTCTCGTGAAGCTATTTTAGCAAAAGGAATTGTTTCAGAAGAAGATTATCTGGTATTAGAAAAATATACCCGTGCTTTATATCAAAGAGGAAGAGAAATAGCGGCCAACAGAGGTTTGATTTTGGTAGATACTAAATATGAATTTGGTAAAACAAAAGATGGAGTTATAGTACTTATTGATGAAATTCACACACCAGATTCGTCACGTTATTTTTATGCAGATGGTTATCAAGAACGACAGGACAAAGGAGAAGAACAAAAACAATTGTCAAAAGAATTTGTTAGGCGTTGGTTAATTGAAAACGGTTTTCAAGGAAAAGAAGGACAACAAATTCCAGACATGACAGATGAATACATTGAAACAGTGTCAGAGCGTTACATTGAATTGTATAAAAAAATCTTAGGAGAGGAGTTTGTGAAAGCTGATATATCAAATATTAATGAGCGCATTGAACAAAATGTTTTTCAGTTTTTGAAACACTGAATACCTAATTGTTAAAGAGTAAGCCACGCAAAAGCGTGGTTTTTTTATGACCTTTTGTTAAATATTTGTTATAATATACTTTCTAGTGCAACAAAAATCTTTCTTGACACGACTTATGGATATAATTAAAAAAATTATTAAAATAATCATTATGAAATTAATCAAACTAATTATAATTAATCAAAAATCTCATTTTAACTTGAAAAATGGTTTATTTGCTTACAATAATAACGCAATAAACATCTTATAAGTTAAAAAAATGTTAAATTTAAGTACTATGCAATACAAGATACATTATTATGGATATATATTTGCATAGGATATTAATAAGCATAATAAAATAATCAATAAAACAATTCATCTATAAATAACAACAGTTCAGAAATTTTAAATTTTACAAGAGTTATCACAAAACTAATTTTACACCAGAATTCAATCAAAACATTAAATAATAAAAATTAAAAAATTAATCATCATGAAAACAACAATCATTTTTTTAGGAGTAGCAGCTTTAAGTTTTACAAATATAATTGCGGCTAATGAGATGAAGGAACAAACTTTTGACAAACAACAAGAATTTACAGCAGTGGTTCTTGAAAATATTTTACAAGAAAAAGGGCAATTTGCTAAAAATCAAGAGTTTTCAAAAAATATTGAAGGAATTAACACGAATGACACAACAATTTTTAATCCAAGTTCTGTAGTAAAATCATCTAATGTAAAAACAGTGGAAGAGATTATTTCAGAAAACAATTTAGTAACCGAATCTAAAGAAGATGTTTATCAACCAATAACCTTGGAAAAAACCATTGAAGATAGCATTATAGAGTTTAATCAAATTATTGAAAGTACAATTTCAAATGAAGTTTATCCTTTAGATTTAGAAGTAATCAATAGTAAACAAGCTATAAATACTTATGAATTTAGAAGTAAAGATGCCTTGAAATCATAAAGAACTAGAATAAAAAAAAAGTCCCAAAACAATTAAGTTTAGGGACTTTTTTTATTTATAACTAACCTCTTAATTTCCTGAAATATCACCAGAACCAACAACGTTTGAATCGATAATTTTAGGATTTCCTTTGTATTGAATATTTCCGCTTCCGGCTACTTTAGCAATAAGATTATTGGTGCAATTCACTTCAAGACTTCCTGAACCAGCAACAGCAACGTCAGCATTTTGAGATACTAATTTTGTGCAATTCAAATCACCTGAACCAGCTGTTTTAGCTTCTAAATTTTCTGCTGTTCCTGAAAGTTTTAAGTTACCTGACCCTGCTATTTTTGCTACAATATTTTTTACATTAATTTCTAGAGCGCAATCACCAGAACCTGCCATTTTTGCTTCAAAATCTGTTGCGTTTATAGCATTTTTTGTAATCATATTTCCAGAACCTGCAAACGATATTTCGCTAATTTCTTCAAAAGGAATTGTAATAGTGATGTCTTGTTTGTAATCATAGCTTCTGTTTTTTTCAAAATACACTTTTAATTCGTTTCCAATTACTTCAGTAACGATGTGACTTATTATATTTTCATCGCCTTTTATGGTTATTGTTCCTTCTTTTCCAGAGACTAATTCAACATTGAATGAACCTCCTGTTGAAATATTATCATAGGATTCGGTAGTTCTAGTGATTGTAGTTTGAACTCCATTTCCTTTAACCTTTTCTTTATCCCAATTTTGAGCACTTGCAATTGAAATGCTAATTAATACTAGTGATACTGTTAGTTTTCTCATTGTTATTTTGTTAAAAGTTGAACGTTTCCGTAATTTATTGTGATACTTATTTTAGATTTTCCTTGACTAATATGATACGCTGTGTAAGATTTTGAAGTGTTTTTTTCTGATTTTAAGGTATATTTTAATCCTACATTATCAATAAACGAACCATATTTTAGACTTACATTGATGTCAAATATATACTCTGATGCGCATGTTATTTTAGAATTGGAATAATTCCCATTGATTGAAATGGCATCGGTTTTATTTGAAGCAGAAAATTGGATATCGCTATAATTTGAATTTACAATTAATGAGTTTCCGATTTCACCTAATTTTAGGGTGAGATAATTTCCATCAATGGCAATTTTTTGAATTGATTTTGAATTGATTTTGGTATAATTTGAAGATAAATTCAAACTTCCAACATTTTGAAAACTAAGTGTATTATAATTTCCTTCAATGTTAATTTGATTTACTTTCTGAAAATCAACCTCAGAATACTGACTTTGTAAATTAATTTTATCAATAGAGTTTATGCTTGAATTTGGTGCATAGGCAATACTTATATTATTAGTTTTATTGTTAAATTGGCCTAAAATGATACTTCCATACTTACATTCAATTGCCGAACTTCCGTTAAGTTTGTCTACAGAAATGTTGCCATATTTATTGTCCAAATCAATGCTTCCATTTCGTGGAATTTTTACCACATAATTTATTTCATAACTTATGTTATTGCCTTTCCATTCTATAGTTGTAAAAATGGTTTCGGCTGAAACTTTGCTTATTGTTGCAGCAAAATCAACATCAATTGTATTGATTCGTTCGTTAATTTTTTTTTCGTTGTTTCCAGAAACTTTAATATTAACTTGAATCGAAATTTTGTTTTCATCCCATAAATACACATTTATATTCCCATAGGAATTGGTGATTTTTACTTGTGCATCATCGTTAACCAAATAGGTTTTTGAGATGTTTTTTTCTTTATTGTAGGCGTGTTTTTCTTCTGATGCATATCCAAAAATTGGAAGAAATGTAAAGAAAAAAAGTAATTTATGAATGTTTTTCATCTTCAATATTATTTATTTTATTAATGTCTTCAACCTGTTCTAAAACCGATTTAATAAAGGAAATTCGAGTTTGCATATTGGTTATCATAGCATACAATATTTGTTTATTTTCGCCATTTTTTCCTATTTCTTCCTTCAATTTTTGATAATCTTTTTCAAGTACTTCCATTTGAATTAGCGCATCGTTTATTATCTCTTCATTCTGTTTGCTTTGTTTCTTCTTAAGTTGGTCTAATTCAGAACGAATTATGGAAGAAAAATAATCATGTGTTTCCTGGACTTGAGGAGAAAAAGTAACTTCTTGGATTTCTTTTGGTGCATAATTCATATAAAAAAATCCAAATCCTAATAGTAGTGAAGCTGCTATGGACAATGGAAGCCATTTATTTCTCTTCTTTTTAGATTTTTGTTTTCTTAATTTATAAATAAATCTTTTTTCATGACCTTCATTAGGAATTTCAAAATCCCAATCTTCATAATTTTCAAATAATTCTTTCAATTTATTATTAGTTTTCATGGTGTATTTAATTTTGTTCTCAAACTTACTTTTGCTCTGCTCATTATCGTTCTACAATTTTCGTAGCTTATATTTAATATTTGTGTAATTTCTTCTAAATCATAACCTTCAATAAAAAATAAGGTCAAAATGATTTTGTAATTTGGTTTCAAACTTTGAATTTTTTTTATGACTGTTTCGACCTTCAGTTCACTATACGAAGCCAAATCTTCAGTATCCAAATCAATCACAGTTGTGTTTTCAGTCAGTGTTTCAATTTGATACTTTTTCGATTTTTTAAATTCATCTATACTTTTGTTTACTACAATTTTTTTTAACCAAGCACCAAAAGTTACTTTTCCACTATACGAATCTAATTTTGTAAACGCTTTCAAAAAACTTTCCTGCATTATATCTTCTGCCAGTGCATGGTCATTAACAATCCTGAAAGCTACATTAAACATTGATTTATAATACTTATTATAAATTGTTAATTGCGCTTTTTCATTGTTTTCC
>Ga0208722_1000576_pt1 | contig 10238 bp, 12 predicted proteins | sample LakMenEpi21Sep11_FD_150722 | JGI IMG/M metagenome (GOLD analysis project Ga0208722, IMG submission 150722) | Freshwater microbial communities from Lake Mendota, WI - 21SEP2011 deep hole epilimnion (SPAdes) | ecosystem: Environmental > Aquatic > Freshwater > Lake > Epilimnion/Euphotic zone ... | reverse complement strand
GCTAATAATTTACTTTGTGTTTGCGATAAATCCAATTGAGCCAAAACTTCGGCTGTGTCCTGCATTTGCGGAATGGCTTTTGGCGAAACAAAACTCCCAAAATCAATAGTATCAAAACCCACTCGAAGAAGTGACTGAATATAATCAACTTTTTTTTGAGTAGGAATAAAGTCTCTGATGCCTTGCATGGCATCTCGTGGACATTCTATGATTTTGATGTTTTTCATAAACAGTTTCAAAGATAGTAAAACTTATTTTCTATCGAAACTATCATTAATCTTAATTTATTACACTTTTTGGTAATAATACAAAATATTACACATTTTGGTAATAATTATAAATATTACGTTTTTTGGTAATAATTATTGGTTTATTAAAAATGTTTATTACTTTTGATCTATGATTGTGATACTTACAGGAGATATTATCAACTCAAGAAAGGTTCCTTCCAAGAAATGGATGGATGACTTAAAAACTATATTTCAATCAATTGGGAAATCACCAAATGATTGGGAAATATATCGTGGTGATGAATTTCAATTGGAAATCAAAACATTAGAAGACGCATTGGCAGTTGCTTTCCAAATTAAAGCATTTTTTAAATCTATAAATTTAGATGTTCGAATGAGTTTGGGTCTAGGTGATAAAACCTATAAAGCAAGAAAAATAACAGAAAGTAACGGAAGTGCTTTTATTCGTTCTGGTGAAACATTTGAAACTTTAAAAAAGCAAAAATTAAATTTAGCTATCAATTCTGGAAACGCCGAATTTGATGAAGACTTGAATTTAATGTTAAAATTGACACTATCTTTTATGGACAATTGGCTGCAACAATCGGCTGAATTTGTGCTTGTTGCGATTCAAAACCCAACGCTTTCGCAAGAAGAGATTGGAGTAAAATTGGGCATCAACCAAGCAGCAGTAAGCCGTAGGCAAAAACGTTCCAATTATGATTTATTACTTCAGGTAGATAATTATTTTAGAAAAAAAATCAAAACATTTGATGTATGATTGTGTTTGTAAAATTACTTTTGGCACACCTAATAGGTGATTTTATATTGCAACCAACTTCATGGGTAATTGATAAAGAAACGAATAAATACTGTAGCATTTACTTATACTTACACACATTTTTACATTTTATTTTAGCTTGGGTTTTGGTTGGCAAATTAGAGTTTGTTTGGTTTGCAACTGGCTTAGCAGTTTCACATGGTTTTATTGATTTTTTGAAATTGAATTTCCAAACCTCAGAAACAAAACGCATTTGGTTTTCTGTAGATCAAATTTTACATTTTTTAGTTATTGTAGCCATTACATTGATTTATAGCAACAATCAAATTGACTTAAAGTTTTTTGGAAATCAGTTTTGGATCGTGTTTACAGGTTTTATTTTATTAACAAAACCTACTTCGATAATCATCAAAAACATCATTTCTATATGGACACCCGAGAGTAAAACCGATGATGACTCGTTACAAAATGCCGGAAATTATATAGGAATTTTAGAACGTCTTTTTGTGTTTTGTTTTATTTTGATGGGACATTTCGATGCGATAGGGTTTTTATTGGCCGCGAAATCAATTTTTAGATTTGGAGATTTAAAAGAAGCTAAAGACAGAAAATTGACTGAATATGTATTAATTGGAACATTATTAAGTTTCGGAATTGCTTTGTTAATTGGGCTTTTGGTTAAAATAAGTATTGGATTTTCTTTTTAGAATTTCTTTATTTATTTTCGTTACCAAACTTGGACCTTCATAAATAAATCCGGTGTATAATTGTATCAAACTTGCACCAGCTTCTAATTTTTCTAGTGCATCTTCAGCCGAATGGATTCCACCAACACCAATAATTGGAAATGCTTTATTACTTTTCTCAGATAAAAATCTAATGACTTCTGTAGAACGATTCGTCAATGGTTTTCCTGACAATCCACCCATTTCAGATTTGTTTTTAGATTGCAAACCTTCTCTTGAAAGTGTTGTATTGGTTGCAATTACACCAGCAATTTTGGTTTCGTTTACAATATCAATAATGTCAAAAAGTTGAGAATCCGTTAAATCTGGAGCGATTTTTAGGAGAATTGGCTTTTGTTTTGGCTTAGCTAAATTTTTATTTTGAAGCGTTTGCAATAATTCTGTCAACGGTTTTTTATCTTGTAATTCACGTAGATTTGGTGTGTTTGGCGAACTCACATTTACCACAAAATAGTCGACATAATCGAATAAGGCATCAAAGCAAGTTAAGTAATCATCGATAGCATTTTCATTAGAAGTAATTTTGTTTTTTCCAATATTCCCACCAATTAGAATTCCATTATTTTTCTTTAATCGTAAAACAGCTTCGTCAACACCACCATTATTGAACCCCATTCTATTGATGATTGCGCTGTCTTCTTTCAAACGAAATAAACGTTTTTTTGGATTTCCTTCTTGGGCTTTAGGCGTTATTGTTCCAATTTCTATAAATCCGAAACCAAAGTTGGAAAGTTCTTTATAGCACTTGGCATCTTTATCAAAACCAGCAGCCAATCCTACCGGATTTTTAAATTTAAGCCCAAAAACTTCTCGCTCCAATCGAGAATCTTTTACCTCATAAATCGATTTTACTATAGATGGAACAAAAGGAATTTTGGATATAAATTTGATAAAACTAAAAGAAAAGTAATGCACTTCTTCGGGATCAAACCAAAATAAAATAGGACGAATGAGTAATTTGTACATGAGTTGTTGTGTTGTAATGCAAAAATAGAAATTCAAATTCAATTTTCATTTTTTAATCCGTAAATTAAATACTAATTTAGCCAATCAATAGTTGCAAAATGATATCAGAAAAACAGTTTCAAACAGAACTCGATTTAATAATACAAAATGGAATTAGGGAAGATATTGGACCAGGTGATTTTAGTTCATTGGCATGTATTCCCGATTCTGCAAAAGGAAAAGCCAAACTTTTAGTAAAAGATACTGGTATTATTGCCGGAGTTGCTTTTGCTCGTATGATTTTTGAAAATGTAGATCCAACTTTGGAAGTGGAAACTTTTATTGAAGATGGAGCAGTAGTAAAACATGGTGATATCGTTTTTCATGTTTCGGGAAGTTCACAATCAATTTTGAAAGCAGAGCGACTGGTACTGAATTCGATGCAACGAATGTCTGCCATTGCCACAAAAACGAATCAATTTGTAAAATTTTTAGAAGGAACAAAAACCAAAATATTGGACACGCGCAAAACCACACCCGGATTTCGGGCTTGTGAAAAATGGGCAGTAAAAATTGGTGGTGGCGAAAACCATCGTTTTGCTTTGTATGATATGATTATGATCAAAGACAATCACAATGATTTTGCCGGTGGAATTTCTCAAGCAATTACTAAAACCAAAGCATTTTTGAAACATAACAATCTCGATTTAAAAATAATTGTTGAAGCCAGAAATCTTGACGAAATCAAAGAAATACTAAACAATGATGGCGTTTACAGAATTTTGATTGATAATTTTAACTTTGAAGATACTCGAAAAGCGGTTGCGTTAATAGGGGATAAGTGCTTAACCGAAAGTTCGGGAAATATTAATGAAAAAACCATTCGTCAGTATGCGGAATGTGGAGTTGATTATATTTCCTCTGGAGCATTAACACATTCAGTTTATAATATGGATTTGAGTTTAAAAGCTTTTTAAAGTTATATGAGTGTAGAAATTGAAGAAAGATTAAATCGCATACCTATTGTAAAGCAACTTGTTTTTTTACTAAAAAAAATAAAATTGCCTTGGCTTCACGGTTTGTCTTTGTATGAATTGCTTGAATTGTATGCTATAGGAATTATTGAAGGCGCTATTTCTTATCGAGCTGCTGCAATTGCCTTTAGTTTTTTTATGGCATTATTTCCTTTTGCACTTTTTATACTCAATTTAATTCCGTTTATTCCTATTGAAGGATTTCAAGATGATTTTCTAGGTTTTGTTCAGCAGAATGTACCACCAACAACCTATGAGGCAATTTTTAAAATCATTAACGATATTTTGCATAATAGTCATAGTGGCTTACTTTCTACTGGGTTTTTAATGGCAATTTTTTTAATGACAAACGGAGTAAATGCTATCCTTGGCGGATTAGAAAGTTCCCACCATATAACTTTGAAACGAACGTTTATTAGGCAATATCTTATTTCATTAGCATTATCAATTATTCTGTCTTTCGTCTTATTAATTACTGTTGCTGCGATTGTTATTTTTGAAGTATTAATTCAAAAAACTAAAATTCAAGATGTCTTATCAGATAAAATACCTTTGATAGAAATGGGAAGGTATAGTTTCGTTATTCTAATGATTTTAATAGCCACATCTTTGTTGTTTAAATTTGGAGTTAAAAGAGAAAAAAACAGAGCATTTATATCGATTGGCTCCGTATTTACAACAATATTAATTATTATTTCTTCCTATTTCTTTGGGATTTGGGTGGTTAAATTTTCAAAATACAATGAAATTTATGGATCAATCGGAACTTTATTGGTAATCATGTTTTATATTTGGATTAATTGTATGATATTGCTTTTAGGATTTGACTTAAATGCTTCCATTCAACACATAAAAAGAGAAAAACAAAAAGAACTTGATATACTATGAAACTAAAAACACTTTATATTTTTATATTCTTCATAAGCCAAATTAGTTTTTCACAAACTATTCTTGGAAAATGGAAAACGATTGACGACGAAACTGGAAAAGAAAAAAGCATAGTCGATATTTTTGAAAAACAAGGTAAAGTATACGGCAAAATTATTGAAATTTTAGAAGCGGAAAATAGGCATCGCAAATGTGAAAAATGTGAAGGAGAAGATAAAAACAAACAAATTTTAGGTTTGATTATAATTAAAGGGTTAAAAAAAAGCGGTGATGTTTATGATGGTGGAAAAATTACAGATCCAAAAAACGGCAAATCATATAATTGTAAAATTTCTATGGAAGGGAAAGATAAAATAATAGTTCGCGGTTATATTGGAATTTCTCTTTTTGGAAGGTCACAGACCTGGATTAGACAAAAATAATTACTAAAAAATGAATTATTTCATTGAAGTTGTCATTCCGCTCTCACTTCCTAAAACGTTTACGTATAGGGTTTCAGAAGCTGAATATTTTTTCATAAAAAGAGGAATGAGGATTGCAGTTCCTTTTGGTAAAAACAAAATCTACTCAGCGCTTGTAATCGATTTACATCAAAATGCACCAACACTATACGAAGCGAAAGAAATCCATCAAATTCTAGATGAAAAACCCATTGTTAACGAATTTCAAATCAATCATTGGTTTTGGATCGCGTCTTATTATATGTGTAACATTGGCGATGTGTATCGTAGTGCTTTACCATCGGCATTACTTTTAGAAAGTGAAACAATTATCTCGCAGCGAAAAGAAACTATTGTTGATGAAACGCAACTTTCGGATGATGAGTTTTTGATATATGAAGCATTGCAACACCAGAGTTCGTTAAAGGTTCAAAACATTATTGATATTCTAAACAAGAAAACAGTTTTACCGGTCATTCAAAAACTGCTTAATAAAAATATCATTTCACTCGAAGAAGAAATTCAAGAGGAATACAAACCCAAACTCATTCGCTATATTCGATTGCACGAAAATTATTTAGCAGAAAGTAAGTTAATTGAGCTGCTAAATAATTTAAAATCTGAAAAAAGAAAAAATATTGTGCTTCAATATTTCCAATTACAAGCACAAGACATCAGCAATAGCGAACTGGCGAAGCAAAAGAAACCAATTTCGGTAAAGCAATTAACGGAATCGGCACAAACATCTGCAGCTATCTTAAAAGCTTTGGTTGATAAACAAATATTTGAAGAATATTACATTCAAGAAGACAGAGTCAATTTTGATAAAAATAAACGCGACAATGAACTTTTACTGAGTGATTCCCAACAAATTGCTTTTGATGAAATTGTAAAATCATTTTCTACAAAAGAGGTTTGTTTGCTTCATGGTGTAACTTCGAGCGGTAAGACTGAAATTTACACGAAGCTTATTGAAAAATATATAGCCGATGGAAAGCAAGTTTTGTATTTATTGCCCGAAATTGCTTTGACCACTCAATTGGTTTCTCGTTTAACACAATATTTTGGCAATAAAGTGGCTGTTTTTCATTCTAAATACAACAATAACGAGAGAGTGGAAGTTTGGAATCAAGTTTTAAATGTTTCCGAAAAAGCACAAGTGGTAATAGGAGCAAGGTCGGCATTGTTTTTACCTTTTTCTAATTTAGGGTTAATTATTGTGGATGAAGAACATGAGCAAACATTCAAACAACAAGATCCAGCACCACGATATCATGCTCGAGATGCAGCTGTCGTTTTGGCAAATGCACATCAAGCAACCCGAGCCAATGGCGAACTGGGCGGAGCCAAAGTTTTATTGGGTTCGGCAACGCCAAGTATTGAGACCTATTATAATGCGACTACTGGAAAATTTGGTTTAGTTACTTTAAAAGAACGTTTTGGAAATGTTCCAATGCCTGAAATTCAGTTGGTTGATTTGAAAGATGGCTATTTCAGAAAAAAGATGAAAGGTCATTTTAGTTTTACTTTAATTGACAATATCACCGAAGCTTTTGCCAATGGTGAACAAGTCATTTTATTTCAAAATCGACGTGGATTTTCACCGGTTTTAGAATGTATGACTTGTGGTCACGTTCCTCAATGTCCACAATGTGATGTGAGTTTGACTTTTCATAAATACAAAAACCAATTGCGTTGTCATTATTGTGGTTATAATATGGGTAAACCAACAAATTGTCACGTATGTTCGAGCGTTGACTTAGAAACCAAAGGTTTTGGAACGGAACAGATTGAATTGGAACTTGCTGAACTTTTTCCAACCAAGAATATCAAACGAATGGATCAAGATACTACTCGAGGCAAATTTAGTTTTGAGAGAATCATCGACGGATTTAAAAATAGAGAAATTGATGTTTTGGTTGGCACACAAATGCTAGCCAAAGGACTTGACTTTGATAATGTTTCTTTGGTTGGTATCATGAATGCTGACAATATGTTATACCATCCAGATTTCAGAGCATTTGAACGAAGTTTCCAAATGATGACCCAAGTTTCAGGAAGAGCGGGTCGTTCAGAAAAAAGAGGAAAAGTGATTATCCAAACTTACAATCCATTACATACTATTATTCAGCAAGTTACTGCTAATAATTATGAAGAAATGTACAAGGAACAATTGTATGAAAGACAAATTTATCATTATCCTCCATTCTTTCGTTTGATAAAATTGACTTTAAAACACCGTGATTTCGATAAATTGAAAGAAGGTTCAATGTGGTTGTATCAAGTAGTACAACAAAACTTATCAATTCCTGTTCTTGGTCCAGAAGAACCAGCCATTAGTAGAATACGAAATGAATACATTCGAACGATAATGGTAAAAATCCCCAACGAATCATCATTGCAAGGAACAAAAAAAACTATTCAGAAAGTACTGAATAGTTTTGATTTGGTTTCACAATACAGAACGATTAAAGTTACTGTAAATGTTGATTTTTATTAAGCAATAGCTAGTGCTTTAATTAAATCTTCTTTTTTGTTGCGGCTCAAAGGAATTTTTGTAACTCCAATTTCGGCAAACTTACTGTTGAAACGTTCTACTTTATCAATATTAATAATATATGATTTGTGAACTCTTATGAATTTTTCTTTCGATAAATCATTTTCGAACGATTTCATAGTAGAAAGAACAAGATTGCTATCTTCTTCTGTAACTACTTTTACATAATCTCCATAAGCTTCTATCCACTTAATTTTATTGGTATAAATTTTAAGTTTTTTAAGATTACTTTTAATGAAGATATGTTCTCCTTCTTCGTCTTGATTTTCTTTTTTAAGCAAATGCAATTCAATTGCCCTTCTAACAGAGGAATTAAAACGATCAAGAGCTATCGGCTTTTGTAGGTAATCCGTGGCGTCATAATCGAATGCTTTCATGGCATATTCTGCTTTTGAAGTGATAAAAATAATTTGAGGTTTTACTTTTAATCCGTCAAGAAAATCAAAACCACTGATGACTGGCATCTCAATATCGAGAAAAATTAGGTCAACAGTGTGAACCGACATGCAATTTTTTGCTTCAATTGCATTAGAAAAATCACCAACTAAATGAAGATTTTGGTGATTATTTACTAACTTTGCGATGATCATTCTTTGAATAGAACTGTCATCGACGACAACACAATTTAGTTTCATAAATTTATTTATTATAGATTTGGTGATGTAAAAGTATTAACTTTTTTTCAATCCACCTAACGTTTTGTCGATTATTTTTGCTTTTAAACGATATTTTATACTTTTAGACGATTTCACTATTAATGTGGTTGTATATTAAAAAGTATTTTATATCTTCGCGCCCAATTAAAAATTTTTAAATAATTCATTATGAATCATTACGAAACTGTTTTCATCTTAAATCCCGTTTTATCTGAAGTTCAGGTAAAGGAAACAGTAAGCAAATTCGAAGATTTTCTTACGACAAAAGGAGCAAAGATGGTGTCCAAAGAGGATTGGGGCTTGAAAAAACTAGCTTACGAAATCCAAAACAAGAAAAGTGGTTTTTACCATTTATTCGAATTCCAAGTATCAGGTGAAGCTTTAATTGCTTTTGAAACTGAATTTAGACGTGACGAGAGAGTGATGCGGTTCTTAACTGTAAGTCTAGACAAACATGCAATCTCTTGGGCAGAAAGAAGAAGAACTAAATTAAAAGAATCAAAAGCAAACTAATTATGGCGAATTTACAACAATCAGCTTCAGGAAAAAAAGATGGAGATATTAGATATCTTACACCTTTAAACATTGAAACCAACAAAATTAAAAAGTATTGTCGTTTCAAAAAATCAGGAATCAAATACATTGATTATAAAGATGCCGATTTTTTATTGAAATTCGTGAACGAACAAGGTAAAATTTTACCACGTCGTTTAACAGGAACTTCATTAAAATACCAAAGAAAAGTGTCAGTTGCTGTCAAAAGAGCGCGTCACTTAGCTTTAATGCCATACGTGGCCGATTTATTAAAATAATATAAACTCAGTTTGTTGTCTCGTTGCATTGCAACGAGACTAACTTCTATAATAAGGACAACAACATGGAATTGATCTTAAAACAAGACGTTCAAAATTTAGGATTTAAAGACGATGTAGTAAACGTAAAAAACGGATACGGTCGTAATTTTTTAATCCCACAAGGTTTCGCTTCATTGGCAACGCCGTCTGCAAAAAAAGTTTTAGCTGAAAATTTAAAACAAAGAGCGCACAAAGAAGCTAAAATAGTAAACGATGCAAAAGCATTGGGTGAAGCTATCAAAGCTATCGAAATTAAAATTACAGCAAAAGCTGGTGGTGAAAAATTATTCGGTTCTATTTCAAACATTGATATTGCTGCTGCTTTAGAAGCTGCTGGTCAAACTGTTGATAGAAAATTTATTACAAGCGGTGTTGTAAAACGTACAGGTAAATATACGGCATCTGTGAGACTTCACAGAGATGTAGTGGTTGAATTACCTTATGAAATTGTTGCTGAACAAGCATAATTTTATTATTCATAAAATTAAATCCCGTCTCGTTCCAAAAAACGAAATCGGGATTTTTTTTCTGAATTTATTTCAGATTCTTTTTATTAATAATCGTATCTTATAAAATAGATACTGAAACGAGTTCAGTATAAATGAAATACAAAAGATTAACCAAAGAACAATTTGAAGCATTGCACAAGGAGTTTTCAAATTTTCTAGCCACGCAATCAATCGATAAAGGGGAATGGGATAAAATAAAAGCTGAAAAACCTGATGTTGCCGACCAAGAACTCGATGTTTTCTCCGATTTAATTTGGGAAGGTGTTTTAACCAATGCTCATTATTTAGAACATTTTTCAAAAAACCATATTTTCCTTTTTCATTGTCAGGAAAAATTAATTCAGTCGATTGTTTTGAAAGCATTGGAACCACAAGTTGATTTTATGCAAAAAGAAGGATTACAATGGTTGAGTGATAACATGTTTACCGATACTGTGGAAATTCATATAGGTAAAAAAGAGTATCAAATCGAACGAAATATGGCAATTTTTGATTTGATTACCGAAGGAGCCATTTTGAGTGACGGTCAATTATACCTGCAAATTAATGGAATAATTCAATCGTAAAGTATATTCCTTATTTTTCAAAAATATTGGCT
>Ga0208722_1000567_pt1 | contig 10330 bp, 9 predicted proteins | sample LakMenEpi21Sep11_FD_150722 | JGI IMG/M metagenome (GOLD analysis project Ga0208722, IMG submission 150722) | Freshwater microbial communities from Lake Mendota, WI - 21SEP2011 deep hole epilimnion (SPAdes) | ecosystem: Environmental > Aquatic > Freshwater > Lake > Epilimnion/Euphotic zone ... | reverse complement strand
CGAGCCCAGCGGCAGTGCAAGTGTGGTTGGTAATGGACTTACAAGTACCACCGATTTGCCCCGATCGGTTTACTTTATGGAACATACCGTGGCCGCTGGAACGCAGCAATTGACCTCGCCTCTGACCTACACCGACATGAAAGTCACTCGGGTCGATTATGAGCCCGCGGCAAGTTCGTTTACACTTTGGTCATCCTTCCCAGCGACCGCCAAAAAATATGCAGTCAGCGCGACCGGTAAGATGGCAACCCGCAAAACCGCTGAGTTGACCTCCGACTCTGCTGCTGGTATTTACGGTTGATTCGCATGACGAGCCTCCTAGACCATCCTGCTATCAGTGGCCGGTACTTGTTCCCACAAGACAGAAGGCTCGCGCGTCCCTACATCGCCGAGGTCAATAGTGTCAAACTCGCTTGTTACTACCGAGTCACTGATCCTAAATCGCTGACTCTGGTCCACTTCCACGGCAACGGCGAAGCCGTCGCCGACTATGTCCCTTCCATGGCAGACCTGTACGCGTCACTCGGCCTCAATCAACTATTGATCGAGTATCGAGAGTATGGCGGTTCAACAGGACAAGCAAAGGTTGTCGAAATGCTTGGGGATGGCCAAGCGGTCATGCAAGCTGTTAGCCTCGCACCCCAACAAGCGATCGTCTTTGGACGCTCGATGGGGTCTCTCTATGCAATCGAGCTTGCGTCCAGACAACCGGATATCGCTGGACTGATCCTCGACAGTGGTATCGCGCATCCGTGCAAGCGATTCCTCAATGACAACTATTTGAATTCCGTAGGCATCTCGAAGGCCGACCTCGAAGCTGCAATCCTCGAACACTTAGACCATCGCACCAAACTCTCTCGCTATAAAAATCCTCTGCTGCTATTGCACGCTGAGCATGACGGTTTGATAGACGTATCCGAAGCGGAAACCAACTACAAATCCTCCCTCTCCGAGCGAAAACGACTCGTCAAATTTCCAGTCGGTGATCACAATTCGATCTTCATCGAAAATCGTCGAGAGTACCTTGCAGCCCTCCAAGAGTTCATCCAAGGGATTACGGCTTCACCTTCGATAGGGTGGCTTTAGTAAAAGCCAAGGAAGGGCGATCCCTAGTCCCCATTCGGCGGCCGTAAGCCATAAGTAGATTGCATGCTGAGAGTAAAAGTTCGCTGGAACGGTTTCGCTGCGGAAGTCCATCTGCTGCGTAAGAAAAGCATGTCCTGCAAATAGCAGTGTGGTCAATACTCCAAGAGTCCCGCATGCGGCCCAAAGGAAACGACTCGAGCAGCGATAAGCTTCGATGGCTAGAGCAAGTGTCATCAAGACGCACAGTAGGTTATGCCACTGAGTCACACGCTGGGTAATGAACCCTTGGGCCACACTCCCAATTTGCTCAGTTCCGGTTGGAACGACCACGATCGCATAAAAACTCAGGCCTCCCCACCAAAAGGCCCAGAGAATCCATGTCACAGCTCGCCACAAGTCTTTCACGCTAAATACCTTCCGGTCACCAGTGTAACTCAATCAAACCAAACATGCCTCCTCTTACTCCCCTCGACCCGCTTCTTTGAAGTTGCGTTATTCGGGTGTTTCGGATTGTCAATCGATGTTTTTCCTAGCTTTTCGTACTCGTACTCGAAGTGAGGGCATCGAGTACGAGTACCATTTCATTGAGCACGAATACGATAAAAGACAAAACGCGCAACTCCAATGCCGCTTTGGGCCGGGGGTGAGGGGTTGGAGTGCATTAGTTTGCGTTGACGTTGGGGCTTCACAAGGATGAGAATCGGGCGTTTCCCGGTTCGAAATGGTTTGGAATCTGTGAACAATCCAAGGATTATGGCTAACAAACTAAGTTTTCGATCGGCATGTTTCGCATGGATATGGACTCGTTTTTCTAGTTCTGAGAGCGACGGCAATGTAAATAGGTTTATCATGAAGCACAAAATTGGTGACTCTGTGTTAAACCTTTACCAAAAAAACATGCACATCCATCGCAAAATCATTTTCTACCTTAGCTCTAACCTCTTGATCCTCCTGGTCTGGACGGCCACTTTTTGTGCAAACGCCCAGCAACAGACAAGTTCCGATCGAGGGCCAAAACTGCTAGTTCCTGGTGAGCACGGCATCGGTCGGTTCGTGGCAGATATCACCTATCAAGATATCGATGGTACAAACCATCAGTTGCACCAAGAACCGAAAAGCGATCTGACGGTCGTCGCTTTTACCAGCACCAGTTGTCCGATCAGCAAGAAGTACTTGCCGACACTTATCGATCTGCACGAGGAATTTTCTGCTCGGCAAGTCCGCTTCATTTTGGTCAATTGCATTGCTACCGACAAGCTCGATGAGATGAAATCTGCTGCGGATCGATTCAAGTCCAAGGTCCAATACGTCAACGACCAAGACTCGAAGCTTGCAAGCCATTTTGGAGCGACAAGCACGACGGATGTGTTTGTGCTCGATCGCTCCAACACGATCGTCTACCACGGTGCGATCGATGATCAATATGGTTTTGATTATTCGATCGATGCGCCTCGAACGAGCTACTTGCGAGACGCCTTGTTGGCATCGCTCGATGGCCGCCCCGTTCTTCAGTCGGCAACCAGTGCACCTGGCTGCTTGCTCGATAGAAAACTCGATCAACCCGCCGCTGCTGCTCAGATCACCTATCACAATCAAATCTCCCGCCTGCTGCAGCGGCATTGCGCCCAATGCCATCGCGAAGGTGGCGTTGGACCTTTCCAATTGGACACCTACGAAGATGCTGTGGCTCATGCTCCCATGATTCGCCAAGTGGTCGAGCAAGGCACCATGCCACCTTGGTTTGCCGCACCTCCTAAAGACCAGTCTAGATCCCCGTGGGTCAACGATCGATCGTTGTCACCTACTGAGAAACAGCAACTCCGTGAATGGATTGGCAATAAGATGCCCTCTGGAGATCCCAAGGAGTCTCCGGCACCAAAAACTTATACCGATGGTTGGTTGATCGGTAAGCCGGATGCGGTGTTTGAATTTGATAAGCCCGTTGCGGTCAAAGCGACAGGCACGATGCCTTATCAAAATGTCTGGGTCGATACTCATCTGGATCAAGACCGATGGGTGCAAGCGATCGAGGTACGCCCGGGGAATGCAGGAGTTGTCCATCACGTGTTGGTCTTCGTCCAGGAGACCCAGGAGTCCGATGGACCTCGGGACGATGCTGCCGATGAACGGGGTGGTTACTGGGGAATTTATGTTCCAGGAAACAGCACGCTAGTCTACCCAGAAGGGTATGCCAAAAAGATTCCGAAAGGGGCTCGGTTGCGTTTCCAGATGCACTACACACCCAATGGTACTGCCACCGAGGACAGGACTCGCATCGGGTTGGTATTCGCGAAAGAGGAGCCCAAGTACGAGGTCCGCGTTGCAAGTGTCGTCAATACAGGGTTTAGGATTCCGCCGGGTGAGGAAAACTATCCGGTCGTCGGGAGTATCAAGAACATCCCTGCCGATGTACAAGTCTTGGCATTCCTGCCGCATATGCATTTGCGTGGCAAGGCAGCCAAGTATGAATTGATCTCGGGCGGAAACACTCAAACGTTGCTCGATGTCCCTCGCTATGATTTCAACTGGCAACTTCTGTACCGTTATGCCCAGCCCCTGAGCGTCAAAGCGGGCGATACGATCCAGTACACGGCTTGGTACGACAACAGCCGCAACAACCCAGCCAATCCGGACCCGAACAAGGAGGTTCGGTGGGGCCCACAGACTTACGACGAAATGCACCTTGGGTATGTCGAATACATCGTCCCTGGGGCTGAGCTTGGGGATCCAAACCCACTGTCGGCACGCAATCGATTGCGTGGAGCGGTTCGTGGAGCATTGGGGGGAGCAGGTTCGGGACGATTGAATATGGGAGCTGCTCTATTTCGGCAATTGGATACCGACCGAGATGGCAATGTCACGCGCGATGAGGTCAAGGCCAGGTATCCGAACAATCCCGCCGCATCGACGACGATCTTCGATCGGCTCGATAAGGATCGCAATGGCAAGCTCACGGCAGAGGAATTCAAAGAGCTGAGTGAGCTTATAGGGCGATAGTGTTAACCATTGTTCCAAGGGGCAAAAGAATGGTTCCTCAGGTTTTTCTGTGGGTGAAAGTTCGGCTTTTTCGTACTCAGCTTCGAGGTACTCGTACTCGTACTCGAAAATGCTTGAATCGATTCAAGACGATCAGCTTTTTAAGGAATCTGTAACCCCAATATTTGGTCCGTATGTCAACGACATCCTCATACATCCCTTCGAGGACGAGTACGAACAGACCCAGTGGCATCAATTCTCAGCCACGATAATTCGCAAAGAACCATAAGAATGAAACCTATATCTACTGCCGCAATAGCTGTTTTTTCTTGGTTGTCATTTTTCGCTCAGGCGATTGGTGCTGTAGAAACCCAAGACATTACACTTGTCGATGAGAAACGGGACAAGCGGCTCGAGTGCCGAGTTTATTTCCCCAAGCAGGGAGGCGATCTGCCACTGATCGTCTTTTCGCATGGCTTTGGAGGGGATAAGACAGCCTTTGCAGCGATTAGCCAGCACATTGCCGAGAGTGGATATGTACTAGTGCATCCGTCGCACACCGACGGTTTCGGACGAAGCGGAACAAAGCTGGGCAACGGAGGGCTTAGAGGAATCCGTTCCGGCGGAGGTCTGGCGGGACTACTTGATGACCCGGCAAAGATCGAGGGGCGAGTTGGGGATGTCCTCTGTGTCATCGATAACATCGAACAGTTGTATGAAAAGATCCCCGTATTGAGTGGCCGCATTGACAACAAGCGGATTGGGGTTGGGGGCCATTCCTATGGTGCCTACACATCGATGCTACTCGGTGGTGTAACGGTCGATCTGGACGGAGCTAAAGCTCGCAGTTTTGGCGACCAGAGAGTGCGCTGCATTATGCCAATCAGTGGACAAGGGACCGGTCAGCAAGGGCTCACCGAAAAAAGTTGGGCGAACCTCAAACTGCCGATGCTTACAATGACAGGTTCGAAAGACCAGGGGGCCACGGGCCAGGGGCCGGATTGGAAAAAAGAGCCTTTCAAATTCAGTCCAACGGGGGATAAGTATCTTGTTTATATCGAAGGGGCCAACCACTTCTCCTTCGGCGGTTTGGGTCTGCGCCAAACCGATGTTGCTCGAGCGGTGAAGACAACATCATTGGCATTTTGGAATGCGTATTTGAAAGATGACCAGCAAGCGAAGTCTGCGCTCCAATCGTCCGAAATCGCCAATGGCTTAGGTGGTGTGACAATCACTCATAAGTGACATGCGTTCTACTCGTCTTGGAAACGCCTGAATCGATTCAATAATTCCTGCCAAGCCGTCCATGGGATGAAAAACTTCAACTAATCTGATCATTTCTTGCTAACAAATCGAGTTCCTCGTCGGCAAGTTTCCCATGGAGAACGACCCAGCTGCAGAAATTCGCGAACGTATGGCCCGCCACTGGCTCTCGGCCGAAACATCGATCCGCGCTTATGTGGCAGCGGCGATCCGAGCTCCAGCCGACCGAGATGATGTCGTTCAGCAAATCGCCTTGACCGTCGCTCGGCGATTCGAGCAGTACGATCCGCAACGTCCCTTCCTGGCTTGGGCTCTGTGGCTAGCCAAATCAAGGATCATCGACTTTTATCGCGCCCAAGGTCGCCAGCAGGAGATTCTCTCCGAAGTGATCCTCGATCAAATCGCACAGCGGTTGGTTGAGAATCAAAACGAGACTTCGCCTAGATTGCGAGCTTTGGAAGTCTGCTTGGAGAAACTTCCCAAACACTCTAGGTCGCTGATTCAACTTAAGTACCACGACGGTTTTTCCACCGAGAAGATAGCCGCCAGTATGAATTCAACCCCAGGTGCAGTTCGCGTCGCTTTGCATCGAATTCGAAATTTGCTTGCCGAATGCATTAAGCAGCGATTATTGAGCGAGTCGAATCGATGATCCCACATGAATTAACCGTGCAAATCGATCGATGGCTTGATGACGATTTAAGCCAGCAAGACTCATTGGAGCTTATCGAATCGCTCAAACGAACCGAAAACGCCCCTGAATATCTGGCCGATCGAGCGTTGCTCCACACCCTTTTATCGCAGTCGATCTGGTCATCGCCTCCTGAGATCTCCAAGCCGCTAGCTAGGCGGCGGTTTCGGGTCGCCAAACCGATCCTGCTGGTCGCCTGCGCTCTCTTGGTGATCCTCGGGATCCTGAGCCCCTGGGTTTCAATGCCAACGGTTCAAGCTAGTGCCGAGCGAGTGCTCAAGAGAACACTCGTTGCAAATCGTCCAACGAGCGATCGACGGTACTCGGTTCGCGTTGAATTTGAACGGCAGCGATCCAAGCCATCGATGCTGTCGGTTCGCAACGGGCAATTTGTCCAGTCCTTCGAAACCGCAGGACGCAAGCTTGTATGGGGCAAGTCTTCCTCGGGAGATATTTGGTTTACGATCGATGGGCATTCCGTTGCTGTTTTTCAAGAGTACGAAATCCCCTCAGCGCTCGAGGAGGTTTGCGATCTTAGAACCCTCGATTTACGAATCCTCATCGAGTCGCTCTTGAAGGATTATGATTTCCAGAGATTCGAGCATTCGGCGAATCGCGATACGATCACTGCGGTACCAAAACCGCAAGCGAATCAACCCAGATTTAACAAGGTTCAGATGGAAATCGATCCAGTCTCCTTGCTCGTTCACAAAGTGGAACTCGATCGCGCGTTTCAAGGTCGTACACTGGCCAAGGTAAGCTTCGAGCTCGAAGAAATCACAACTCATGAGGAGGACTTTTATCATTGGAAGAGCCACGTGCGAAGCGATGCAGAAGTCCTCGCTCTGGGAGCGCGTCGGGGGCAGCGTGCCGAACTGCTTCGCGATTTTCTACAGCTCATTCGAAGCCCTAACTACCGCTGAACGCTAACCTTTAGAAACTACCTGCAAGGATCTTTCGATGCATCCCCGAACTCATTTCGACTCCACAAACCTGTCGAGCATTTCAACCGTCTTGGCACCTTTTCTATTGCTGCTAAATATCGCCCAGGCACAAGATCGATCCGGAGCAGACAAGGGAGCAAACTCTTCTTTGATCCAGCGGTTCGACACCAACGGCGATGGTAAGATCGACGAACAAGAACGTCGGGCAGTTCGAAGTAAAATGCAACAGATGCAGAACAAGCCTGGGGCGATGACTCCCTCGGCTCAACCGAAAATGATCGGAAATCGAACGATCACCGACATGCAATTTGCATCGAGCGATGGCAAGCTCATCCCTTGTGTTTTGTCGATGCCGCAAGGCCCAGGGCCTTTTCCGATATTGGTAACCATCCATGGAGGCCAGGGTAACCGAGACTACAACTACATTCGATCCATGGCTGCCCCCAACAATCTTTCTCCGACGATTTCCGCTTTCAATGAGCAACCCTGGGCGATCCTTGCCATCAGTTACCGAGCTGGCAATGGAGCCCTCTTGGGCATGGAGCAAGACGATGTCATTGCCGGCATTCGGTTTGCAAAGTCGCTGCCTAAGGTGGATGCGGCCCGTGTCGGAGTCGTTGGAGGAAGTCACGGTGGGCATCTAGCGCTCGTAGCGGCTGAGAAAATGGGACGCGAGTTTTTGTGTGTCGCGGTTGGATCGCCTTGGATGACCGATCCGATCGTCTACATGATGGGTGCCCCGAACCAACCACCGCTTTCGAAGGTGCCGGCCAAGGCCCGCGAGGAGTTGCAATTAAACGGCAAGAGAATCCTCAACGGTATGAAACGCGGACGTCAAATGTCAGATCAAGAGTTGATTGCTTTTGCTACCGAGCATTCGATCGAAGCCAATTCGGACAAGATTGTCATACCGACACTTTTCGTCACCAGTCGCGGCGACGATCAAGCGCCCCATGTCCTGATTGAGCCGATGATCGAAAAGATGAAGGCCAAGAACAAGGAGGTGCAGGTCTATACGGCACAGAAAAGTCCTCATGGTTTCTATTGGGCTCGCAGCGTCAGCGCAGCAAGAGATCTACGCGGCGAAAAAACCAAGGAAGAGGAGATCGAGGAATTGATCGCAAGGCGAACGATCATCGAATTCTTTACCAAGAATTTTGGTCAAGAAGATCTCAAGACAGAAGAATCGCCGAACGATTCTCAACCCTCGCCAAATCCTGACGTTGCAAAAGCAACTCCCGTACGAATTCAAAGCGGGGAACTGGTTGGCCTGCAGCAATCCGACGTGCGAATTTTTCGCGGGATACCTTATGCAGCAGCTCCGGTTGGCGAATTGCGATGGCGGTCCCCAAAGCCCTTTGGGACTTGGACGGGCATCCGGGAAGCGACCCAGTTCGGTGCGCAGGCCCTGCAGGGTGAGACCTTCGGCCCACGCAGCGCTCAAAGTGATGATTGTTTATTTCTTAACGTGTGGACCCCGAACAATGCAGATGCAAACTCCAAATTGCCGGTGTTGGTATGGTTTCATGGAGGCGCATTCATCCAAGGTTCCGGGGCACAGCCTCGCTACGATGGAACTGAACTGGCTCGGCGTGGTGCTGTCGTCATCACGATCAACTACCGATTGGGGCCGATGGGCCTGTTTGCTCATCCGGCGCTTACGGCCGAAAGCGCCCCCAATGAACCTCTCGGCAACTTTTGCCTCCTGGATATGATGGCCGCATTGACATGGACACGCGAAAACATCGCTGCCTTTGGAGGTGATCCCAACAATGTAACGATCTCTGGATCCTCGGCCGGAGGTACCAGTTGCCTGTTCCTGATGGGGATCCCACAAGCCGAGGGATTGTTTCATAAAGCCATCATCCACAGCAGCGGCGGAATGCAGAATATCCAAACGCTGGCTGAGGCGGAAGCTGCAGGGGTTCGGTTGGCCGAGCAGTTGGGGCTCGGTGCAAACGCCTCAGCCAGTGATCTGCGAAAAATCGCTGCGGGCGATGCTGCCGTAGGAGTCGCTGCGATTCGTCAGTTGAATCTGCCTGTCAAACCGATCGTCGACGGGCGGTTGGTCAAGTTCACTCCTTCGGAACTTTTCGCTCAGGGCAAACAAACGCGAATACCGGTTTTGATTGGTGGCGCAAACGGTGAAAGCGGAGCTAGGCAACTGGGTGATCAGGTTGCAACGGGGGGTGCGTTCAGTTTCCAGCGCGACTTAGTAGAACAGATGCACAAATCGGGCCAACCTGTTTGGATGTTTCAGTTGACTTTTGTTCCACCTCAATCTCGAAACAATCGCATCGCAGCCCAGCACGGCGAAACGGTCGCTTATTCCTTCGGAACCATCGGGCATTCGATAGCTAGCCAGCACGGATTTCGCAATGAACAGGTGGCAACCAAGGCCATGCAATCCAGACGAGGTGGCGGCAGAAACGCCGGGGGCGGGCGTGAGGATGATTCTCAACCAGTCGAGGAGTCCGAGCAAGGACGAAAGATCAGCGCTGCGATGATGGACTACTGGATAGCCTTCATGAAGGACGGAAAGCCTAGCAGCAAAGATCTGCCCGACTGGCCCGCTTATCGACCCTCCGAACCGAAAGTGATGGTCTTCGGGAACGAAAGCATCGCGGCCAAATAGAATCCAAAGGTCCGATCGGGCTTGCAAGTCATTATCGTTTAGCCACATTCTAGGCAATCCGAAACCTCCGAGTCGCCGCGAAGGCTTAGGTGGTAAGAGGCCACAACAGCAACGAGGTCGGACCGAGGGTGTCGGTAAGGGAACGAACGACATTTCCGCTCCCGAGGAGTATTGGGCGTTCTTTGATGCGATTTTGGTTATGATCTAGGATCTCTCCAGAGCATGAAATGCCAGGAGTTCACCCCACTGTCAAAAAGTAAGTCATCGCTATGAAAAACTGGTTGTTTCTGCTGGCCGCGATCGTCGCGGAAGTCATCGGAACTTCGGCGTTGAAAGCCAGCGAGGAGTTTTCAAAACCGATCCCCTCGGTACTTGTGCTACTTGGTTACGGAATATCGTTCTACTTTCTATCGCTAACGCTCAAAGCTATCCCGGTGGGCATAGCCTATGCCGTTTGGTCCGGGATGGGGATCGTGCTGATCTCGCTGACAGCATGGATTTTATTTGGCCAAAAAATCGATGGATGGGGACTGCTCGGAATGTCGCTGATCCTCATCGGAGTATTGATCCTGAACTTACTATCCAAAACGAGCAACCATTCCGTTGCAGGCTGAGAACGACTAATGGATTTAAACAAGTCATGATAAAGCTTCCTTAAAAAGCTAATCGTCTTGAATCGATTCAGGCGTTTTCGAGTACGAGTACGAGTACGAGCACGAGTAACGCAAAGCTGAG
>Ga0208722_1000565_pt1 | contig 10347 bp, 9 predicted proteins | sample LakMenEpi21Sep11_FD_150722 | JGI IMG/M metagenome (GOLD analysis project Ga0208722, IMG submission 150722) | Freshwater microbial communities from Lake Mendota, WI - 21SEP2011 deep hole epilimnion (SPAdes) | ecosystem: Environmental > Aquatic > Freshwater > Lake > Epilimnion/Euphotic zone ... | reverse complement strand
TTACAGGTAATAGTAGCTTGAAAACGCATTTGATTGATTCCATAACCCAATTGCACCAAAGAATTTGTACCCAATCGTATCCAGGGAATATCTCGAGCAACAGCTTCTTCTACAATACTTCCTGTGCTTGGGCCAAGACGTACGCGTTCCCGAATTTCGCGCATTTTTTGAATATCAGCTTCAACATCATAATCATTTCCGGCAATCAACGCCTCGGCAATGGCTACTGCGCTTTCAGCAGCAAATAGCCCCACATTTTCTTCGGTATAGCTGAAAACAACATTATAAATTCCTGGTGTTTTAGTTTCGCGAGTTCTACCAAAACCAGTTTCCATTCCAGCCAATGTTTGAATTTCTAATGCGATATGCTCAATTACATGTCCCATCCAAGTGCCACGTTCGATGCGTGAAAAGAAACCTCCACGAGTCCCTTCTGAACAGCGATGCTCAATCATGGTTGGGAACATGGCTTCTATTCGTTCCCGAAAACCTTCAATTTTATTGGTTGGTAATTGTTCCATCTCTTCCAAGTCAAGACGCATTTGGATTAATTTTTTGCGTTGTACACTCCAAATGTTTGGTCCACGAAGTGCTTGAATTTTATCTATTTTCATGATTGGGAATAATTTGTAAATGTAAGTAGTAATGATTTTGTTAAAAATAGGGAATTTTTATTGTTGAAAAGTAATTTTTTTACAGAAATGGCAAAAAGTTGTATCAATATGGGTGCTAAATCTTGGTATTAATTGATTTTCAGAATTTTAGATGGCTGAAATAGCAATACCATTACTGTCTAGCCCTGATTGGAGCTGGTTACCGTGTAACGCGGAAAGCAGGAAAATGGTAGCTAAAAACGCCCGAACTTTTCGCTCCTTAAATAAAATCGACAATTTTTTGATACAAATCAGCGTCGTGCATACTATGTCCTAAGTTAGTAGTTTCATAATAAATTGCATTTTTCCATGTGCTTGCATATTTGCGACCTTCTTCAACGAGTACCACTTTATCATGAGTATCATGTGCAATAAAAGCTTTTTGAGTAAAGGTTTTAGCAAATTGATGTCCAGAGAAATCATCAATAGGAATATTGAATTTTTCTTGGTAATAATTTTCTAGCCTTATTTTAATCCTTTTATTTAAACTTAAAAGGGAAACAAAATTATCACTCAAAATTTTAAAATCAGATGGAGAACCGAGTAGAACTACTTTTTCTATCAAAGGATTTTTGTATTTGTGAAGATAGTAAGCGATGGCTGCACCACCAATAGAATGTCCAATAATGGTTTGAGCTTGGTATTTTTGAGTTACGACATTGATAAATTCGGCATATTTTGGTGCATTAAACTCTTTGCCTTCACTCAATCCGTGTGCTGGTCCATCAATGGCTATTATGGTGTTTCCTCGGGGTTTTAGATGATGTAATAACTTTTTCCATCTTGAAGAGTTGCTTTCCCAACCATGAATCAAAAGAATGATGTTTTTGTCACCTTTCCAAATGTAGGTTTGAAAATTTTCATCTAAGTATTGAAAGGTTTCGAATGTTGCCTTTTGTAATGTTTTGGGCAGCTTTTCTTTTTTAATTTTTCCTTTTCGAGGTTGACTAAAAAGGTTGTAAGCACTATTTTTTGCTTTCTCTTCATTAAAGAAACTAAGCATGTTTAGATACAGCCCAATTGATTTGGTAAGAATGTAATATTGAATTTTCTTCATAAAAAAATCCCGTCTCGTTTGCCGAATGTGACGGGATTAAGTTATTATAAGTGAGCAAATAATTTTTGCATTTTTTCTTTTTCTTCTTCTGCTAAGGCAGAGTCTACTAAAATTCTTCCTGAATGTTCATCAGTAATTATTTTTTTTCTAGCAGCAATTTCTACTTGTATTTGTGGTGGTATCGTAAAAAATGAACCTGCCGATGCGCCACGCTCTATTGATACTACTGCTAAACCATTGCGAACACTTGAGCGAATTCTTTTGTAGGCAGCCAATAATCTTTCTTCGATTAAAGCTTCATACTCAGCGGATTTTTCAGTTAAAAAACTTTCCTCTTTTTGAGTTTCAGCCATGATATCATTTAGCTCCGCTTTTTTATGCTTTAAGTGCAATGTTTTTTGGTCTAATTTTTCTTTAGAAGTAGCAATCACTTCTTTTTTATGTTCAATAGTAGCTTTCAATTCTTTGATTTGCTTTTCGGCTAATTGAATTTCTAATTCTTGAAATTCCACTTCCTTCGTCAATGAGTTGAATTCTCTGTTATTGCGAACTTCTTTTTGTTGTGTTGTGTATTTTTTTATTGCGGCTTGATGTTCATCAATTGCATTTTTTTTGGTTTTAATTTGTTCTTCAATTAGAACTAAATCACTTTTTAATTTATCTAAACGAGTGCTTAAACCGGTTACTTCATCTTCTAAATCTTCCACTTCTAAAGGTAATTCACCTCTAACGTTTCTGATTTCATCAATTCTAGTATCTATGATTTGTAGGTCGTAGATAGCTCTTAATTTGTCTTCAACACTTAGTTCTTTTGTAGTCGCCATATTTTATAAGTACTTAACTGGATTTGTATTTTCTTCCGAAAAAATGATGGCAAAATTAAGGATTTTTTTCTTAAGAAAATCAACAATATAATTTTTTGTAAATCTTTCGCTTTCAAAGTGACCAATGTCGGCTAAAACCAATTGATTTTCAGCTTCATAAAAGTTGTGGTACTTTAAATCTGCGGTTAAAAAAATATCAGCTTTTGCCTGAATGGCATTCTTAATGGCAAAACTTCCCGAACCGCCAAGAACCGCTACTTTTTTTATTGGTTTTCCCAACAAAATACTATGTCTGATACCACCGCATTGCATTTTGTCTTTGACGAAAGCTAAAAAGTCGTTTTCACTCATGGGTTTTTCCAACTCGCCAATCATTCCCAAACCAATGTTTTGATGCGTGTTTTGTAAATCATACACTTCATAAGCAACTTCCTCGTATACATGATTTTTAAAAAGTGCTTTTAAAATATTGCTTTGCAAATGTTTTTCAAAAGTCACTTCGATTTTGATTTCTTCATTTTCTACAAATTCAAAACGTTCGCCTATTTCGGGATTGCTGTCTTCGTTACCCATATAGGTTCCGATGCCTTTGGAATTGAAACTGCAATCTTCATAGTTGCCAATTTTTCCAGCACCAGCTTCAAACAAGGCATTTCGTAATGCTTCAACATTTTCGGGAATGGTGTAAGTAACCAGTTTTTGAATAAAATTTTGTTTAGGAACGAGTGTCTTAGTGTTGATTAATCCCAAAGCATTCGAGAATATTTTGTTGACACCATGTTTATGATTGTCCAAAGCAGTGTGAACAGCATAAATGGCAATGTCGTTTTTGATGGCTTTGAGCACCGCGCGTTCGACGTAATTTTTACCTGTGATTTTCTTCAAACCTGAGAAAATAATCGGGTGGAAGCAAACTACCAAATTGCATTTCTTGGCAATCGCTTCGTCAATTACGCTTTCTAAAGCATCGTGACAAACCAAAATTCCTGTAGCTTCGGCATTGGAATCTCCAACGAGCAAACCTACATTATCAAAATCTTCGGCATATGCCAAAGGTGCCATTTCTTCTAGTACATATATTATTTCTTGTATCTTCATTTTTGTATTTTTTTGCCAAATACCAACTTCTTTCCTCCAACTGAACTCAGCAACTGAACACTGAAACTGAATACTGAACACTTCTTATGTAGCCCATTCATTTAAATATTCTTTGATAATCCATTGTTCATTTACTTTTTCAAGCAATAGAAATCGCCCGCTGTTGTGTTCGATGTTTCTGTAGAAAGCCACTTTAACTAAAGCAAATTGATTTTTTAAAAAGTAAATGGGTTTATTTACAATGAGTAATCTTTGATTGTTTTCGCCGTATTGTTTTGAAATTTCTTGAAATTCTTCTAATGTTACACAAGCGTTGACTTTACTTTTTAGATATTGATTTTGATTGTCAAATAATAGATTGTAGGCCTCAGACCAGTTTTCATTGACAAATACAATTTGTTTTTTTATTTCGGCTGCATTTTTTTTTAACAATTCATTTCCCGAAATGACTTCAATCACTTCTTCATTATTAGGTGCTTTATTACAATAGAAACTAAGGAGTTGTAATCTGCCTTTGACAATTACTTTTTCGGTTTTATAATATTTTGTAAAAATGACTTTTAATATAGCGGCATTCTCTATTTCTTGTGAGAAAACAGAGACCGTATTGATAAAAAACAGAGTGATTAAAAAATAAAATGTTTTCATTGTTAAACTCCTATAAATTCAATTAGTTTTTTTGAATTGAAACTTTTCAAAGATAAAATCTTTTTTATTAAAATTCTACATTTCATTATCGTATTCGAGGCAAATTCTCTATTTTCGTACTATGATTTTGTTGCGAAAAATTCTTTTCCCTTTTGCCATACTGTATGGCTTTATCACTTCAATTAGAAATTATCTTTATGATAAAGGTATACTAAAATCCTATTCTTTTGACATTCCAATTATTGCTGTTGGAAACTTAAGTACTGGTGGTACTGGAAAAACACCTCAAATTGAATATTTAATTCGGTTAATTTCACCAAAATATAAAGCCGCCACGTTGAGTAGAGGTTATAAAAGAAAATCGGAAGGTTTTGTTTTGGCTGATGCCAACGCTAATGCAGCATTACTAGGTGATGAACCTTATCAATATTATAAAAAGTTTCCCAATATTCAAGTTGCAGTTGATATTGATAGGAAAAATGGGATTGAAAAATTAATATCTGCAAAGGATAAACCCGAAGTCATTTTGCTTGATGATGCTTTTCAACACCGCAAAGTGAAAGCGGGATTTTACATTCTCTTGACTTCGTATGACGATTTGTATTGTGATGATGTTATGCTGCCTACAGGAAACCTTCGCGAAAGTAGCAATGGCGCTAAAAGAGCCAACATGATAATTGTCACTAAATGTCCGCCAACAATTTCTGAACTTGAACAGGAAACTATTAAAAACAAAATTGGTCTTGCTATTCCTATTTTTTTCAGTTGTATTGAATACGATGACAAAATTTATAATCAAAATAATACGTTAGAAGTTTCGGAAATTAAATCAAAAGAAAAAGTTTTGGTAGCCGGAATTGCTAAGCCAAAACCGTTTTTTGATTATTTGCAAAAAGAAGGAGATGATTTTATCTTGTTTCCCGATCATCATCATTTTAGCGAAAGCGATATTTCTGTCATAAAAAACAAAGCCAAAGATAAAATTATAGTCACAACCGAAAAGGATTTTGTACGTTTAAACGCTGAAATTTTAGCAAAACAATTATATTTTTTACCTATCAAAAGCAAGTTTGTGGATAATCAGGAATCTTTTGATAAAACAATTTTAAACTATGTGGGAACTTATACAAGAAACCGTTAATTTTATAAAAAACAAAACCAATTTTACTCCAGAATATGGTGTGATTTTAGGTTCAGGATTAGGGAGTTTTACCGATGATTTAAAAATTGAGTTCACTTTGCCCTATCATGAAATTCCAAACTTTCCTGTTTCAACAGTTGCAGGTCATAAAGGTGCTTTGGTTTTTGGAACCATTGGGAATAAAAAGGTTGTAGCCATGCAAGGCAGATTTCATTACTACGAAGGATATTCCATGCAAGAAGTAACTTTTCCAGTTCGTGTCATGAAGTATATAGGCGTAACAAAATTGATTGTTTCTAATGCTTCTGGTGGTGTAAATCCCAATTATAAAGTGGGTTCCATTGTGGTGATCAAAGACCACATCAATATGATGCCTGAACATCCGTTGAGAGGAAAAAATGACGAACGTTTTGGACCAAGATTTGTTAATATGAGTGAACCTTATAGCGTGAAAATGATTGCCAAGGTTAAAGAAATTGCAATTGCTCAAAATATTGAAGTTTTTGATGGGGTTTACATGGGATTGCAAGGGCCGACTTTTGAAACCTTGCATGAGTACAAAATGGTAAAAGTTTTGGGTGCCGATTGTGTTGGAATGTCAACCGTTCCCGAAGTAATCGTTGCACGCCATATGGATTTAGAGACTTTTGGAATTTCTGTAATTACAGATATTGGTAGTGAAGAATATTTAGAAAGCATTACTCATGAAGAAGTATTAAAAGCTGCAAATGCTGCAGAACCAAAAGTCAGACAATTGATTAAAGAGTTGATTCTTCAATACTAACTGATTTTATTTTTTAATAAAACGTTGTTTTCCATCAATAAAATCAAATCTATTATTCTACTAGAATACCCAATTTCATTGTCATACCAACCTACTACTTTTACCATTTTACCGATAACAGAAGTTAATTGAGCATCAAAAAGACACGAATTCGAATTGCCAATAATATCAACCGAAACAATAGGATCTTCGGTATAAGCTACTATTCCTTTTAAGTTAGTTTCAGACGCTATTTTAAACGCTCTATTTATTTGTTCAATAGAAACTTGTTTTTTTACATAACAAGTAATATCGGTCAATGAACCATCTGGAACAGGAACTCGGATGCCGCTGCCGCCAATTTTACCTTCCATTTCTGGAAAAATTTTGGTGAGTGCTTTGGCTGCACCAGTTGTAGTAGGAACAATAGACTGACTTGCACCGCGCGCGCGACGTAAATCTTTGTGGGGTTGATCATGCAAACTTTGATCCGTAGTGTAGGAGTGAACCGTAGTGATATAAGCTTGTTCAATGCCACAAAGTTCGTTGATTACTTTAATCATCGGTGCAGCATTGTTGGTTGTGCAGCTGGCATTGGAAACAATGGTTTCTGTTCCGTCTAAGATATTTTCATTTACACCAAGAACGACAGTTTTAATTTCGGGTACTTCAGATGGTGCGGAGAGTATTACTTTTTTGGCTCCAGCCAAAATGTGTTTATTTATTTCTTCAAGAGAGGTAAATTTCCCAGTACATTCCACTACAAAATCAATATCTTTCCAATTAAGATTGCTAATTTCTTTTTCATGAAAAAAAGAATATGATTTTCCGTCAACAATTATAGAAGTATTATCAAAGGAAACGGCACAAGGCAAAACACCATGTATACTGTCGTATTTTAGCAAATGCGCCATCGTGCGATTGTCGGCAATATCATTGATAGCGACCACTTCAATTGTAGGATGGTTTAAAAGCAATCGGAACAAATTTCTTCCTATTCTTCCAAAACCATTGATGGCAATTTTTGTTTTATTCAAAGTTTAAAATTGTTTAAAGTCGTTTAATTTGGTTTAAAATTGTTTAAACTATTTAAACTTTTAAACCCAAAACATTTTATAGAATATGTTTCTCCGCGTGATAAGACGAACGCACCAATGCACCACTTTCTACATGACGGAAACCCATTTCTTTTCCAATTTTTTCGTATTTCTCAAACTGTTCCGGTCTGATGAATTCTTTTACAGGTAAGTGTTTTTTACTGGGTTGCAAATATTGACCTATTGTAACAATATCCACATTGTTATCTCTCAAATCCTGCATGGTTTGAATTACTTCTTCTTCGGTTTCTCCTAGGCCAAGCATTATTCCCGATTTAGTTCTCTTGATACCTTGCTGTTTCAAATAGTTAAGAACTGCCAAACTCCTATCATATTTTGCTTGAATTCGAACTTCTCGAGTTAATCTGCGAACGGTTTCTACATTATGAGAAACCACTTCGGGATTGGCTTCTATAATTCTATCTATAATTCTTTCTACACCTTGAAAGTCTGGAATAAGTGTTTCCAGAGTCGTTTCTGGATTCATTCTGCGAATAGCTTGCACGGTTTCCAACCAAATGATAGAACCCATATCTTTCAAATCGTCTCTATCTACACTAGTGATAACGGCGTGTTTGATTTTCATAATTTTGATTGAACGCGCCACTTTTTCAGGTTCATCCCAATCCACTGTTTCAGGTCTGCCCGTTTTCACACCACAGAAACCACAAGAACGCGTACAGATATTCCCTAGAATCATGAAGGTTGCAGTGCCTTCTCCCCAACATTCACCCATATTAGGACAACTACCCGAGGTGCAAATGGTATTTAGTTTATATTTATCAACTAAACCGCGAAGTTCAGTATACTTTTGACCAATAGGTAACTTAACCTTTAGCCATTTTGGCTTACCACCAATAGGTAAGTTATTATCTAAAACAGTTTCCATTTTCCAAATTTTTGCGGTACAAAGATACAAAGGTAAATCGTAGAACAATAGTTATGGAAACTCTAATTTTTATACTCTAAATAATACATATAAATATTTTATTATTCCACAAAATCCATATGCTTGTTATGGGTTTCACTAATAGTTATTACAGAATAAATTCCAAGGATAAAAACGATGACACCAACTATTGCAGCAGAAGTTATTACACTTTGGGTAATTTTTAGATAGTCAAATCCAATTAACATTAAAGGAACGCAACCACGAACCATATTAGGAATGCTGGTGGTGGCAGTGCTTCGCAAATTAGTTCCAAATTGTTCGGCAGCCAAAGTAACAAACATGGCCCAAAATCCAGTACTCAAACCCATCCAGGCACAAAAGAAATAGTAGGTATTTTCACTTTTAGTTCCACCAAAAAGTAATAAACCAACACCTAATGCTGTAAATAACATCATGTAGAGAATTGTTTTCTTTCGGGAATGCAACAAATGAGAAATAAAACCACTTGCAAAGTCGCCAATCGAGCCAAAAGCATAAGTCCAAACAATAGCTTTTGCAGGGTCGATTTTGGTAATGCCCATTTCAGGAGCAAATTGATTGGCCATAAAAACCAATATTCCAATGCAATACCATATAGGAACGCCAATAAAAATACATTTCATGTACTTAATAAAAAGAGTTTTATTGGTCAATAGGGATAAAAAATTACCTCTTTTAATTTTTGAATTTTCTTTAACCGATTTAAACATGCCGCTTTCTGCCACTCTAATGCGCAACACTAATAAGGCCAAACCTAAACCGCCACCAATAAGATACGCTGTTGACCAGCTGCCCGAAAGTTCTACTGTAAAATGAGCTACCACTGCGCCTAAAACGCCAAAACCAGCTACTATAGAAGTTCCAATAGCGCGAAGTTCTTTGGGTAATGTTTCTGAAACTAAAGTAATTCCGGCTCCCAATTCTCCAGCTAATCCAACGCCGGCAATAAATCGCAACCAAGCATAAATCATGGCTTTATCACCAAAATTAATTTGGGGTAAAAGGCCACAAGCAATATTGGCTAACGAATACATCAAAATTGAACCGAACAAAACCGAAAGTCGTCCTTTTTTATCGCCAAAAACTCCCCACAAAACTCCGCCTACAATCATTCCCGTCATCTGGAAATTGATAATCATAGTGCCTACTTTATCGGCATCCAAATGCAAGTCATTTAAACTTTGAATTCGAACAATGCCAAAAAGCAATAAGTCATAAATGTCGACAAAATAGCCAAGAGCTGCAATAATTACAGGAAAACTAAAGAGGATTTTGAATTTTTCTTGACAGGTAAATTGTTTCATTGGTAGAGTTTGAATTTTATAATTATAACAATGACTAGTCCTAAATAATCTGTATCGATTACTTGGGACTAGTCAAATTATCCTTAATCTTGCTATATACCCAGAACTTTTTTAGTTTTATTGGTTAACCCATCTTTATGCACCATTACCGAAATAGCTTTTAATTTTATGTATGGAATACTCATGTAAACAAATCCCTCTTTCCCCGAATTTGTTCCCCAAGAGTTTTTTACTTTGTAATAGTGGTTTCCTTTTTGGTCTATAACTTTCCCAATAATATGCATTAAGTGGTCGTCTTGTGTGTTGTAATTTTCAAATTCCGCTTGACGATAATCAGGAGAAATCTTTTTTTCGGGTTTAATTTCTGTTAAAATGGTTTTAGAATCCGTGTCGTTTTCTGGAATAACAGCAATACCATATTGACCTGAAAAAGTACTTTCGCTTACATCAGTATCTAATGCTAACGTAAAACCTTTATCTAAAGCATTATCAATGTTTTGTATAAATTCATCTAAAGGCACGTTATACATACTTCCGTTAGCAAAATTATCGGGAATACTTAAAATAAATGGAGTGTAAAACGTTTGATTTGTAAACGAAGTAATGGTAACATAATCATCTAAATTAAGTTTAGTTGTGCTTAAAAATTGCTGAGGAGTAAGCTTATTTTCCTCTGATACTACTTTTTTATCTAAACTTAAGTCAGCCCAAACAAACTTAGTGTTTTCATCAAATTTTCCCATATATTTGTCTAGAATGGCAACATAATCTTCTTTCCAATTTGGGTATTTTTTTGGCGTTTCTGCTACCGCTTTTTTAACAACCGCCTCT
>Ga0208722_1000557_pt1 | contig 10416 bp, 10 predicted proteins | sample LakMenEpi21Sep11_FD_150722 | JGI IMG/M metagenome (GOLD analysis project Ga0208722, IMG submission 150722) | Freshwater microbial communities from Lake Mendota, WI - 21SEP2011 deep hole epilimnion (SPAdes) | ecosystem: Environmental > Aquatic > Freshwater > Lake > Epilimnion/Euphotic zone ... | reverse complement strand
CCTTTGTTGCACACAACGCCAAGTTCGACCTTGGTTTTCTTCGGGCCGAGGCACAACGCTGCGGACATCAGCTTGTGATTCAAGAACCCATTTGCACACTCACACTGTCTCGATCACTCGACCCAAATAAAGCGCACCCACACAACTTGCGTCAACTCGCTATTCGTTATGGAATCACCGACGTTCCAAACCACGACGCTCTTGCCGACGCAATTGTCACTGCACGACTGTTGCCACTTTTGCTTGCCAAAGCCAACATCACCAATGCAGGTGAATTGGCCAACATTGCCGTCAAATAGATCAGCTGTAGCGCTGTAACACTGCTTGCGCGGTGTGTTTACCCAAGTCCACCCATTTGGCTGGCTCAAGCACATCAATCGCGTCGCCTCCGCGCAACAACAATCGACCCAACCACTGCTGCGAGCCAACCGCTAATTCAATTTTCACACTGCCATCACTTTGTGGTTCGCGTGAAATATAGGGATACGTCTCAACCAAACGTAATGCTGCGGGCCGCACGAGCAACGTTGCCGTTTCCATGTCTGTTCCAAAGAAGTCGACTTCGGCTTCAATTCCCTCAATGATTGGGTCTGATGTTTTGCCAGTTGGGGTGAACTGTTTAATGCGGTCAATACGGAAGTTGCGAATTTCACCAGACTGATCGTCGTCTGCACGCACATACCAATGACCCATTTGTTCGAACACTGCGCGCGGGAAAATGGTGCGTGAAGAATGAGTTCCAGAGATTGGCGAGAAGTACTCAATAGCAACAAATTGCCCTGATGCAACCGCATGTTGTGCTTCTGGTAGGTACTTCACTGCCCTGACATCAACTTCAACTACATCACCCTTTGGCAGCAGTGGTTTCAACTTTTTGAGCGCCGAGGCAAGTGGCCCTTTTTTATCTGCACCTGGCATAGACAACGCAGCACTACCCATTGCCTGCAGTGCGAACAGTTCGGCGGAGTTCAGTTGCAACGGTCGCGAAAACATCAGTGGAACTTCGGCAACTACTTCGCCTTCGTCTACAAACACATCAATCAATGCATCTGGTGTGTACGGAGGCACTCCGCACATTGCAGCCATCATCAAATCGTTCATCAATTCTTTTTCGCTCAGCTTGAACTGCTTGGCCATGTCGGAAAGCTTCACGCGCTTGCGACTAATGAGCCATGGCAACATGACCAACAAGCCCTCTACGCGTTCAGCGGCACCTCGTGGCCCACGACGAGATTTACGCATTGCCATTAGCGACCGCCTGCTTGCTCAGTAAGCCATGTAATGACTTGCTTGCGGACGCGTGGTGGACCAATGACAGTTGCATTATCGACCATGGCAAACAGCCACACGCGAAATGCGGTGAGATTCGCACATGGAATAGCAAATTCCACACCACCATCAGCATGCTCATTGATTACTGCTTGATTGCCAAATTGCGTGCGCACACCGCCTGCCAAACTTGCATCCACCAACACAGTTGCCACTGCGTCATCGCCATGGCCTTCTGCAAGCAGTTCGGCTTCAGTCGGCACTGCCTTCTGCAAATCAAAATCTTTCGGCCTGCTAAACGAACCGCGATCGCCTACAGAAATGTCGCCTTCAATTCGATCGACGCGAAACGTACGGCGATCGGCACGCAACTGATCAAAGCCAACGAGATACCAAAATCCTGCGCGAGCCAACAAACCATAGGGATCCACATTGCGCATTTCGCCCTTGTAAGAAAACTTCAGCGTGCGGTGCTCCACCACTCCATCGGCGAGCGTGGCCATCAACTTGTCATCCAACTGGATGTTCAAACTGGTTGATTGTGCATTGAGTGCACGCTCTCCGCCCAGTTTCCACAATGCTTCGTCACCATGACTTGCCCCCACACGAACAGTTGCCATGGCGAACTGCAACGCCGATCGCTCTTCGTCGGTTAGACCCAAATCGCCGAGTTCAAAACTCTTGCGGTCTACTCGGTACGCACCTTCTCCGGCCTGATCTCCACCAAGTGTGATGAGCTCAATTGGAATACCAAGTGCGCGAAGATCGCCTTTGTCGCGTTCGAACGCTGCTCGTGCTGCAGTATCAGATTCTGGATATTGACCAACAAGTTCCTGGCGAATCTGCTTGAGCGTGAGTGGCTTAGTGCGTTGCACGAGCAGTGCAAGCAGGTTGATCATGCGCTCTGCTTGTGAATACTTCTCCGCCACAGGGCACAGACTAGGTGTTAGAACGGTGCGTCTTGTACCACTGCACCAATTTCGCCGTAGATGCGTCGACTCCGACAGATTGGCTTGGTGAAGAAATGTGTGCAGAAACTTCAGTGGCCAACTTCTTGCCCAATTCAACTCCCCACTGATCAAAACTGTTAATACCAAACACGCAACCCTGCACAAACACGGAGTGTTCATACAAGGCAATGAGTGCACCTACGGTGCGCGGTGAGAGCGATGACAGCATCAGCGTGGTACTCGGCCGGTTGCCAGGCAACGTGCGATGCGGTTCTGCGGCGTTTCCGAACGCCAGCGCTTGAGTTTGTGCGAACAGGTTGGCCACAAGTGCGTCGTGGGCTTCTCCATCGTGTGTTGGCGTTGCTGCTACACCAATGAAATCTGCAGGTACGACCGATGTGCCTTGATGCAACAACTGCATGTACGCATGTTGAGCATTCGTACCCACACCTCCCCACACAATGGGCGAAGTAGGTAGTGAAACTGGATTGCCATCGGCGGTTACACGCTTGCCATTGCTTTCCATTTCCAGTTGCTGCACATACGAAGCAAACGACTTCAATGCAGTCGAGTACGCGATCATCGCCCGAGTTTCGCGACCCAGGATTGAGCGGTTCCACACGTTCAGCAAGCCCATCAGCACAGGTGCATTACGGTGCAACGGAGCAGTCATGAAGTGTTCGTCCATCGAGCGCATTCCCGAAAGCATGTTGTTGTATGCGTTGGATCCGAAGGCAATGACATTCACCAGATTCACAGCGGACGAGATTGAATATCGTCCACCCACCCACGACCACATTGGAAATGCGTAATCGGCTGGCAAACCGGCACTCACAGCCTTTTCAGGGAATACCGACACCACCGCAAAATGCTTTGACACGTTCTTCGCGCCAACAGAATCTGAGATCCACTGCGCGATAATGCGACCATTACTCAGGGTTTCTGCAGTACTAAACGACTTCGAGCACAGCACCACCAGCGTGGTCTCAGGATTACATTCGCGCAACACACCGCGCACTTCGGTTGGATCAATGTTGGAAACAAAATGAGCGTGCACTGCTGGTGCGCCTACTGATGACAACGCTTCATGAACTAGTACTGGTCCCAGGTCGCTTCCACCGATACCAACATTGATGACACTCTGAAACTTCTTACCCGTTGCGCCGGTAATGCGACCGGCTCGAACCGACTCGGCAAATTCGTTCACATTCGCTCGAACGCGCAGAACTTCTTCCATCACGTCAATGCCATTTACGTTGACTGAAGTTTCCGATGGTGCTCGCAAAGCTGTGTGCAGCGCAGGTTGTTGTTCTGTGCCATTAATGGAGACACCTTCAAACATGTCATTTCGCTTTTGCTCAACACCCGCCTGTTCGGCCACTGCAATCAAACACTGCACAGCATGTTGATCGACGTTTTGCTTTGAAAAATCAACCAGCATGGTGTCTTCACCAAGCTGCACCTCCACACTGAGGGTTTCAACACGCGACAAATCCTGGGCAAATAGGTCTTTCAGCGTTGTCTGCGAAATTGCGGCTGCACTCTTCAGCGCTGCGGACCATGCGGGAGTTGTGGTGATATCCACTCGTTACAGGCTACCTGCGGGACTAGCGTGAACGAATCATGACGAAGCCTGTTGCCAAGCCAGAAACTTCGCAGGCGGCAATTGCTCTCTCCCTTTCGGTGTATTTCATCTGGGGTGCACTCACGTTGTACTGGAAAGAACTGCACGGATTTGATCCATTCGAATTGATTGGCTGGCGAGTTACTTCTTCGGTAGTGGTGCTTACTGTGGTCATGCTCGCCACAGGACGTTTGCTGCCACTCTTACGCTTGCTACGTAACCCACAACTGTTGCTCCGTATTGCTCTTGCAAGCGTGCTTCTGACCATTAATTGGGCAACGTATGTGTGGGCAGTGGTGAATGACCATGTCATTGAAACTGCCCTTGGTTATTTCATTGCCCCAATTCTCACCATCGTTGTTGGCGTATTTGTCTTGCATGAAAAACTGCGTGGAATTCAACGCGTAGCGGTGTCTTTTGCAGTTGGCGGAATAGCTGTGCTCACGGTTGCGTACGGACGTGTGCCATGGATTGCGCTGATCATTGCAACGTCGTGGACGTTCTATGCCTACTTGAAGAAGAAGGTTCCTCTTGCCCCACTCGAGAGCCTCACCGCAGAAGTAATTGTGCTTGCCATTCCTGCATTCATCTTTTTGTACACAACGTGGAACAACGTTGACAGTGTGCAGAACACTGCCAACTCATTGGAATGGGTCTTCGTTGCATTCACCGGTGTGATTACTGCAGTGCCACTACTGATGTTTGCTAGTGCTTCCCAGCGCACACCACTCACCATCCTCGGACCAATGCAATACATCGTGCCAACGATGAACTTCCTGATTGGTTGGCTGATGTTCAACGAGGCACTCACCTCGTCAAAGGTTGCGGGATTCTCGCTGATCTGGGTGTGCCTAGGGCTTGTGTTGACAGATTTGTTCAGGACACAGCGGCAGCAACAAATCGCTTCAAGCCGTCAATAACTGCGTCTTCACGCTCTCTGTCATTGATCACGTAAGCAAATCGCGCCAAACCAGAAATCATTACATCGAACAGATCTTGCAGAGTTCGGGCGGACATTTCGGATCCAACTTCTCCACGAGCAACAGCGTTCTCGCAGAGTTGTTGAAAAAACATTGCCCAATCTTTACGCAGCGGGCGAATCGCATCCGATAGTTCTGGATGACGACGCGCTTCTGCAGAGACTCCAACAACGAAACCAATGAGTGACGGATCGTTTTTGCTTACATCGGTAAGCGCATCGATGATCGCCGAGAACTTGTCAACTAGCGATTCACATGGTGCAGCCGCTGCAACTACGGCTTCGGTCACCATGTTTTGCACCTGTTCGAAAGCAGCTACATACATGTCGAGCTTTGAAGGAAAGTAGTGATAGATCGCACCTGTTGTAATTCCTGCTGCAGCGGCAACTGTGCGATTGGTCGTTGCGTCGTAACCAATGGTTGCAAATGATGCGCGTGCTTCGCGAATGAGGCGTTCGCGTGTTTCTCCAGCATCAGTTGAGCACGGACGGCCCAGCTTTTTTGTTGGCGCAAGAAGCTTCATAAAATCAGGCTAATTCGGGCTTCACTCACTGAGCGAAGCGGCGGAGTAAGTTTGCCAATTCCACGGGGCGGTCGCCCTGCACGCTGTGACCTGCTCCTTCAACCACAACTACCTCTGCCTGTGCGCAACGTTTCTGCAACTCTGCAATATCTTCGTCGTCCACCACAGGAGACACTCCTCCACGAACCATGAGCAATGGCTTGCTCCACGAAGAAATCATGTCCCACATCGGTGATCGCGGGGCTTCATGACCAGGAGCAGTTCCTGCAGTTTCGGTTTGGCCGCGACGGTCATAACGCCATTGCCACGAACCATCTTCAATTTGCTTGGCGTTATGCAATATTCCTCGGCGCAAGCTTGTTTCACTGCGCGTGGGGTTGTGTTCCTTCGTTCGTGCAAACAGTTCATCAAAACTCGCAAAGCTTTGTGGACCATTGATGAAATCGAGTACTGCTTTTGCTTTCTTGCTCGTCACTCCTGGAGTGATGTCAACCAGCACAAGATGCGGAACGAGTTCCGGATATGCGTGTGCAAGCGCAAGACATGTAAGTCCTCCAAGCGACATACCAACAATGGCGACTGCATGTTTCGCGTGCACAGCCATTACTTGCGCAATGTCTTGCGCCATTCCTTGCGGGCTATACGTCGCATCTTCACGCCACGACGAATGCCCATGACCTGGCAAATCAATGGCAATCAACGGAATGTTCAACGCCAATGCAACGGTGTCCCACGTGTGAGCGTTCTGGCCACTGCCGTGCACTAACACCAATCGTGGTTCCGCAGTTCCCCATTTCAATGCGCTCAGCACTCGACCGTCGCTCAGCGTGGTGTTTATGCGAGCGACTGGCGGCATTGGCGACACTGCCAATGAATACTCAGAGATGTTTTCGGCAAACAGAGAAAACTCGTCGTATTGAATGCGATCCATCTGTTGAACCCTATTCCAATGAACGAGCCAATTAGCTAGGGAACGACAGTGGTCGTAACGCCAGGTATTGGCGCGATCGTTGACGATGTCGTTGTGGTGTAGTTCGGGTCTGGTTTGTCGAACGGTGGAACCGGCGATCCGTACTCTTCTGGTTCTTTGATGCCATCGAACACGTACACACGATCACCATATTTAACAAGTGCTGGGAAGTAGCGAGCAACCGACATTGGAATTCGCACACAACCGTGCGACTCGGGTTTGAGCGGAACCAAAATTGCACCGTGAATCGCAATGTTGTAGTTGAAGTAGACAGGGTTGTACATGCTTCCCAATTTTGATTCGCGCATTCCGGTGTGGCGGTTATAAAAGTAGAAGATTCCTGGCGGGGTGATTGCTTCGCCACAAATTCCTTCTTTGATTTGCTTCGCTGTGTTGTTTCCGTCCTGGCCTGGGTCAATCGTTACTTCTTCGCACCACTTTTCATTTGAACCAGAGGAAATATGGGTGATCAGCTGGGGCTCGGCGCCTTTAAACACGACCATCACTTGTTCTGGAAGATAAATCTCCACATGACTAGGCGAATCCGCCTGTCGACGAGGAACTACCGCGGAAGCTGTTTCCATGATTGCCCACGTAGATGGGGTCACTTCATCGGTTGCGCGCTCGCGTGGAGTTTGCATGACCAATTTTTGGAATGCCCACACGGCCTGCACCGTGTTCTGGCCATACACACCATCTTGCGGACCCGGATCAAAACGCATTGCAGAAAGACGTTGCTGCAACCGCAACACATCGTCACCCTTCATGCCTGGCTTAATGGTGCGTGTAAGCGGAACTGTGACTACCGGAACCGTTGTTTGCTCAAGTGTGGAGTCAGAGCTTCCATCTGTGCTTTCGTTTTGGTTGTCACTTGCGAGAACTCCAAACGCTACGACAGTGACGAGCACTGCAAAAGCAACAAGTGCTGGCCTCCAGCGTTCGTACATGCTTTGCACCGGTTGTGCATCTTCGCCCAAGAAGTCTTCGTCGTATTCGAAGTCTCCTTCGTAGAAGTTGTCGAATTTATCGTTCATGACTTCTTCGGTGCGAGTGCATTGAGATGCGCGCGCAAGGACCATGCTTCTTTCAAGATTTTTACGATGACAGATGGCGAACTCAACGTTGATACACCGCGAGTGCGCGGGAAATAATCAACACCGAATTGCACGACGCTCATGCCTAGCTTGCGTGCGCTGACCATCAGTTCAGCATCAATGAATGAACCCTCGCTAGTCAGTTCAACGGTGTCAAGCACATTTCTGCGAACCAATTTGAAAGCAAAGTTCACATCGCGGAAGCGACAACCGAACAGTGCGCGCACCAAGAAGTTGTACAGGAACGAATACACCACTCGCACATACCCTTCGTCGGTGCGATCAAACCGATATGCAGCGACAACATCTGCTTCGTATTGATGCATGAGTCGTAACGCTTTATGTACTTCACGGAAGTCGAACGGCAGATCCGCATCTGTGTACAGCACGACATCGCCAGTCGCGGCGGCAAAACCAGACTTGATTGATCCGCCCAGTTTGCGATTTACGGGATGATGGACCACTTTGATCCGTGGATTTGCTGCTGCTGCGGCATCTGCCAATTGCGGTGTTGCATCGGTTGACGCATCGTTGACGATGACCATTTCATAGTCCTGCACCGTGCCATTGGCGATCAGTTCGTCTCCAAGTTCAATCGCGGCATTCAGTGCACGCTGAAGATATTCCTCTTCGTTCCACATAGGAAAAAACACCGAAAAACGAGTGAATGATGGTCGGGACATGCGCCATCAGGCTAACTGGAGTGGTTTGGGTTGTACTGTGCAGGGTGTGAGGTCCCCCTGGAAGCTCGTAGGAATTTCATCCTGGTTGCTTGTAACCGCTGGAATTACCTGCGCCGCAATAGCGAGCAGGTCAGTTGGAAAATCCACATGGTGGCTTGGACCAGAATCAAACCCAACATTTCCCCTCTTGTGGGTGCTGCCCTTTTTGATGCCCGTTGTCAGCATCATTGCCATCATCCGACTTCCACGCATTGCTAGCTATGTGGGAATTGGCTGTTCACTTGTGCTTGCAGGGGTTGCAATCGGTGACATCTCGGTCACTCCGGGAATCGCGATTATCGAAGGAATCGTTGCAGTATCTGCACTGTTCATCTCGATCGCTACATTTGCAGGACGCACGAACAACTAAAGCAGTCGCCTTCAGCGCGCCAGATTCTGTACCGTGTTTACATGCCTGATTCAAACGCCGCTGCTTCCAATGCCAAAGTGTTGTCGTCATTGCCAGTTGGCGAGCGCGTTGGCATTGCATTCTCTGGCGGTCTTGACACGTCCGCTGCAGTTGCGTGGATGCGCGAAAAAGGTGCACTCCCGTACGCATACACCGCAAACCTTGGGCAACCAGACGAACCCGACCTAGACGGTGTTCCCGTTCGCGCCAAACAATACGGAGCAGAAGGCGCTCGTCTTGTTGATTGTCGAACCGAGTTAGTTCACGAAGGTCTTATTGCTTTGCAGTGCGGTGCTTTTCACATCACCACTGCCGGCAAAACGTATTTCAACACCACGCCACTTGGCCGCGCAGTAACGGGAACCATGCTCGTGCGCGCCATGAAAGAAGACGGCGTAGATATTTGGGGCGATGGCAGCACATATAAGGGCAATGACATTGAACGCTTCTATCGCTATGGACTGCTTGCGAATCCAAAACTTCGCATTTACAAACCATGGCTTGACGCAGACTTCGTTCGTGAAATGGGCGGACGCGCAGAAATGAGTGCGTTCCTCACTGCAAAGAAACTTCCCTACCGTGACTCTGCCGAAAAGGCGTACTCAACAGATGCCAACATTTGGGGCGCTACCCACGAAGCAAAGCAACTTGAAGAGTTGAACACCAGCATGCACATCGTGAAACCAATTATGGGTGTTGCTCATTACGACCCATCAGTTTCCATTGCAACAGAAGATGTAGTGGTGACGTTTAAAGAAGGTTGGCCGGTTGCGTTGAACGGCAAATCATTTGCTACACAAACCGAATTGGTGAACGAAGCCAACATCATTGGTGGTCGACACGGACTTGGGATGAGCGACCAAATTGAAAACCGCATCATCGAGGCCAAGAGTCGCGGAATTTATGAATCGCCAGGACTTGCCCTGTTCCACATTGCTTATGAGCGGCTGCTCACCGCAATTCACAACGAGAACACGCTGGAGAATTACCGCCAGATGGGTCGCAGACTCGGTCGATTGCTGTACGAGGGTCGCTGGTTTGACCCGCAATCACTCATGCTTCGCGAGCCGCTCATGCGCTGGGTTGGATCACTTGTTACTGGCGACGTCACCATTCAGCTTCGACGTGGTGATGACTACAGCATTTTGAATACAACAGGACCGCACCTGACTTATGCGCCAGAACGTCTCAGCATGGAACGCGTAGAAGATGCGGCGTTCGGGCCGCTTGATCGCATTGGTCAGCTCACCATGCGCAACTTAGACATTCAAGACACGCGAGCAAAGATTGATGAATACCGCAGTGCAGGCACGTTGGGCGCTGGCGGATTACTCGAACTTGAATAACCGGCGTTAGCCGTTAACGAGTTCGCGCGCAATTGCGGCAACAAGTGCAGCACGCTCACCCATTTTTGACACCTTGATGTATTCGGTGTCGGCGTGCGCGCCACCACCACATGCACCAAGGCCGTCGAGTGTTGGAACTCCAATTGCTGCAGTGAAGTTTCCATCAGACCCACCGCCAACAGCAATTCCTTGCAGGTCATGAATGCCAACCTCGGGCGCCACACGCTTTGCAATTTCGTACAGAGCGAGTGCTGCAGACTCGTGCATCGGTGGCCGATTGATCGTTCCACTTACGGTCAATGTTGCGCCAGGAACCGTTGGCTTCAGCGCAGCGAACGCTTGCTCCACACGTTGTTTTTCTGCCGGAAGGTTCACGCGAGTATCAACTGTGATTTGCGCACTTGCTGGAACCACGTTTTCGGTTGTGCCAGCAGTAGCGACTGTTGGTGTCACCGTTGTGCCAACTTCTGGTTTGGCAATTGCAGCAATGGCTTGCACCTGAGCTGCAAGCTCCATGAGCGCATTAATT
>Ga0208722_1000555_pt1 | contig 10432 bp, 7 predicted proteins | sample LakMenEpi21Sep11_FD_150722 | JGI IMG/M metagenome (GOLD analysis project Ga0208722, IMG submission 150722) | Freshwater microbial communities from Lake Mendota, WI - 21SEP2011 deep hole epilimnion (SPAdes) | ecosystem: Environmental > Aquatic > Freshwater > Lake > Epilimnion/Euphotic zone ... | reverse complement strand
GACTCGGCAATCCCCTTGGCAATCTCTAATGCCTTAGCCTGCACATGACAAAGCTCACCGCTAGCCGGCACTGTCGTCAAATCCAAAATGTGGTTTCGATGCGAATTGGTGAACATCGGATAAGCCTCAACTTGGCCAGCCGGATTTCTCGCAACCAATACCGATACTTCAGCAACATACTCGATCCATTTCTCAGCGATCAATGGCTCGGGCCCTAACAATTCCAATGCATCGTTTCCCTGGGTTGCATTGCTGACTTTTCGCTGACCCTTGCCATCATATCCGCCGGAAGCTGTTTTGATGACCATAGGCCAACCGAGCAAGCCCGCGGCGCTCAAAACATCGCTATAACTGCGAACCTCATGGAAGGGCGTTACGGGAAATCCAAAGTCCCTGAGGGTGGACTTCTCTTTGAGCCTGTTTTGTGCAACGGCTAGAACCTGATGGCCTGGCCGTATTGGAACAAACTCCTGAGCCGTCTCAACGGCGATTAACGGTATGTTTTCAAACTCAAGGGTCGCGACATCAATCCTCTTGGCAAAGGACTTGACCGAATCGACATCCCGGTAATCGGCCACAATGCTTTGAGCCGCAACTTGTGCCGCAGGACTCTCTGCCTCGTCGGTATAAACGACGACTTGGTATCCAAGCCTCTGTGCCGCTTGGCAAAACATACGACCGAGTTGCCCGCCCCCAAAGACTCCGATCGTACCCCCGGGCAAAACGACCTTGTTTCGATCACTGGTCACGCGGAACGACGTCATCCATCACACCCTGGGTTTGCTTTTTATGAAACTCCTCAAGCCGATGCTTGAGCTTCTCGTCCTGGAGGGACAAGATCCGTACGGCCAAAAGAGCGGCGTTTTTGGCGCCCGCTGTACCGATCGCCAATGTTCCAACTGGAACTCCACCGGGCATTTGAACGATGCTCAAGAGGGAATCCAATCCCGAAAGAGCTTTGCTCTGAATCGGGACTCCCAAGACCGGCAAGAGCGTGCTGGCTGCAACCATCCCGGGCAAATGTGCCGCTCCCCCCGCACCAGCGATAATGATCTTGAGCCCTCGACCCTCGGCTCCTTGGGCATACTCAAACATCCACTGCGGAGTGCGGTGTGCCGAGACGACCAAGTGCTCATACTCGACATGGAATTGATCGAGAATGGCACAAGCTTCACGCATCGTCGACCAATCGCTTTGGGATCCCATAATGATCCCGATCTTTGCCTTGGTTTTTTTAAGCAATTCCAGCACTTGCGCAACCTTTCACGTCGGTCGTGGATCAGTGGATCAATCGGGGGAAATCATCGAAGGCCCATCCCCAAGGGTCTTCTCATAACGACCATCCCCAGACTTGACATACTTGGTAAATCCATGCTTGGCCAGTTTGTCATCACTGACGGATTTTTTCATCGCTCCATCGGACCACAAACCACCGATCGCAGTCCGGGCTGGAATCCTTCGAATCCGAACACCCGTGTCCGGATGTCGCTCCAAAGGTGCTTCGCTCATCTGCTGAAAAAATTCGTAAGTTGCACCGTCGGTGCCGTCCTCTCGGATCTCTTCGTAAACGTAGATTGGCATAAGTCAACCGATTGCTCAAGAGCCCAAAATGGCCGGCATGGATCCTCCGACCAAAACTGCAAAATCTCATTTCCATCCTAAACGGATTCTACGGTTTGGGCTATAGCTGAGCGGGTCTAAGATAGCCTCGGGCCGTTAAAGTCGGTGCATTTGGCTTTTGCGGATCAAATTATTTCACCGAAACGGGCCGAGGTGACCTCTAGACCCTGAACAAATCGAAAGCCTTGAATCACACTGTTTGGATCGATCCGATCCGACCCGATTCTTCCGTACACAATCTTCGAACCTATTCATGAACCGCGCACTGATTGCTGCCACTTTAATATTCCTGCTATTCCTAGCTCCATCGATCGCCCTGGCTCAGCGAACGGACACCCGACCCGATGTCGGCATCGCCGATCATAAAATCAACGACTTTCTTCTGACCAACGCCCGCGTCATTCTTGAACCAGGCGTCGTTCTCGAATCGGCATCGATCTGGATCGAAAACGGCAAGATCATCCAAGTCGGTACTTCGATCCAGCCTCGCGAAGGCCTTCGCGTGATCGATATGGCCGGCAAGTCAATCTACTCAGGTTTGATCGACGTCGGACTCGAAACCGATTTGCCAGAGTTTGCCGCCAAGGGCGGTACGCCCCACTGGAACCCGGAAATCACCCCCCAACGCTCAGTAGCCACTACCGCCGAATCCCTATCGAATCTCCAAGCCCTTCGACGTGCTGGGATCACGACCGGGCTGTTCGCCCCTAAGGACGGGATCATCAAGGGAACAAGCGTCCTTGCAATGACCTCGGATTCGCCGCTGGCCGCCAATGTGCTTCGAAGCGACACGACGATGCACGTGAGATTGACGGTTTCTCGTAACCGAGGATCTGCCAGCTATCCATCGAGTCCCATGGGGGCCGTGGCTCTTGCTCGACAAACGTTTCTCGATACCCAATGGTACGACGCTGCCATGAGAGCTTATCGCGCGTCGCCAGATTTGCTTAAACCCGAATCGGATACCGCCCTTGATTCGATCCAGCAACATATCGCATCGGGCAAACTCTTCATCTTCGATACCCCTAACGAACAATACGCACTTCGAGCCGATTCCTTTGCCAAAGAGTTTGGATTGAAGATCCTGCTCAAGGGCTCCGGCCAAGAATACCAACTCATGGATCTGATTTCCAAAACAGGTCGAACCTTCATTCTCCCAGTGAACTTTCCTAAGCCACCTAACGTCGGCACGATCGAAGCGGTCTTGGACACCGAACTCGAAGAACTCATGCACTGGGAGATCGCTCCAGAAAACCCAGCTCGATTGGATCGCGCAGGAGTCCCCTTCGTCTTGACCTCCAGCGGGTTGTCTGATCCATCAGAGTTTGTCGCTCAAATCCGTAAGGCTATCACGCGAGGACTCGATCCGACCAAGGCGCTTGCGGCAGTGACCACCAAACCGGCTGAACTCTTGGGAGTGGCCGATCAAATCGGGAAAATCCGCCCAGGCTACTGGGCCAATATCATCATCGCTAACGGCGATCTGTGGGACCAAAAAACACGTATCGAAGAAGTCTGGGTGCGAGGCAATCGACCCGCTGCGGCTTACAAAAATGAAAAGGATATCGATGGACTCTGGGATATCGCTATCCTCGACGCTCGAACTCTAGGCGAGCCGATCAAACCACCCTTTGAAAAATTCCAAGTCTCCATCAAAGACTCACTGAAAAAAGTTGCCGCTACGCTCCTTGTGCCACCTTTGCCCGAGCCACCCGCCAAAGCACCCGCTGAGGATGCAGGCAAGGAACCCGCAGCAGCGAAAGATGCAGCAGCAAACGATGCAGCAGCAAACGATGCGGCGCCAAAACCCAACGAGACCAAAGAAGAACCGAAGAAAGACACCCATCGATCGATCAAGACGACCGCAACGCGATGGTCGGATCTGACTCTTAGCGCCAAAACGTCAGCCAAAGAACTTCTCGCAAATTCCGCAGCCGATCCAAACCCAGAAAAATCCGAATCCTCCGATTCAAATGTCGCTCTAGTATCGATGGCCCTGATCGGCACGGGTGATCATCCACCAGCACTCGTCGGAACCATCCAACTTCCCGATGGCACCCAGTGGACTGTCCGAGGTACCAAAGCCCCGTCGGACGAACCAAAAAAGGAAGACAAGAACAATGACTCCAAAAAGGACAAGGATAGCAAAGAAAAGGAGTCGGCACTGATTTCAACGATGCGATATCCGTTGGCATCCTTTGGACTCGAATCGATCCCTGAACAACCACAAGTCTTGGTCATTCAAAACACAATCCTTTGGACTGGTGGGCCCACAGGTATCCTACGCGATGCAGATATGATTGTCAGGAATGGAAAGATCGATGCAATCGGGATCGATCTGCCGGTGCCTGAAGGTGCTCAAATCATCGATGGATCAAAATACGAAGTCAGCCCTGGACTCATCGATTGCCATTCCCACATGGCTACCGACAGCGGTGTGAATGAAGGCACCCAAGCGGTCACCGCAGAAGTCCGTATCGGAGATTTCATCAACGCCGAAGACGTCACGATTTACCGTCAACTCGCGGGCGGGCTGACTTCCTCCAATATCTTGCACGGTTCTGCCAACCCCATCGGTGGGCAAAACCAAGTGATCAAACTGCGGTGGGGAAGGCCCTACGAAGAACTCAAGTTCCAAGGAGCACCAGCGGGTATCAAGTTCGCTCTGGGTGAAAACGTCAAGCAGAGCAACTGGACTGACACGAGCCGAACTCGTTACCCTCAGAGCCGTATGGGGGTAGAACAACTCTTCCGAGAACGTTTCAATGCCGCTCGGGAGTACGAGAGGAATTGGAAGCAGTGGAATTTGGCACCTAATGGGCTGCCTCCACGTCGCGATTTGGAACTCGATGCCATCGCCGAGATCTTACGCAAAGAGCGTTGGATCCACTGCCATAGTTATCGACAAGACGAGATCCTGGCTCTCATCCGCGTTTGCGATGAATATGGAATCACCATCGGTTCGCTCCAGCACATCCTCGAAGGATACAAAGTTGCCGAAGCGATCGCTAAACACGGTGCGACTGCCTCATCGTTCTCCGATTGGTGGGCTTACAAACTCGAAGTCTACGACGCGATCCCTCACAACGGAGCCTTGATGCACCAGCAGGGGATCGTCGTCTCGTTTAACTCCGATGACGCAGAACTCGGACGACACATGAATCACGAAGCCGCCAAAGCGGTCAAATACGGAGGGGTTGATCCTCACTCGGCCCTTCAATTCGTGACTCTCAATCCAGCCAAACAACTTCGTATCGATAAACAGGTTGGATCTCTGGAAATCGGAAAGGACGCTGACTTTGTTCTCTGGAGCGGGTCTCCACTATCGGTTCGTTCGCGATGCGAACAGACTTGGATCGATGGTCGCAAGTACTTTGATCGACAAACAGACGCACAGATGAGAATTCGCGACGCTCAGATCCACAGCAAGCTGGTGCAAAAAGTACTCGAAAGCGGTGAGGCTTCCGGCGATCGCAGCTCCCTGGCTGATGACCCTTCACGCCTCTGGCCAAACCACGACGAATATTGCCACCACCATCACGATGAGCAGCATCATGAGGAGCACGAATAATTTCCAACATGACAACAACTAACTTTTTATCTTTCAAAATGTACCAATCCTTCGTATCGCTTTATTCCTCGTTGCTGGTCCTGACCTTGGCTCACCTGGCTTTGGGCTCAGACCAAATCCCGGGAGCTCCGCAAACCAAGCCGATCCTAATACAAAATGCTGTTTTGCACACGGTGTCCAACGGCACCCTGATCAACCATTGCATCCTGCTCAAGGAGGGTAAGATCGCGCAGATTGAACCGGTCATCGCTGCCCAGGAGAGTTACGAAGTCATCGATGCCCAAGGTAAACATGTTTATCCAGGCCTATTCGATTCTCTCTCCTACCTTGGCCTTGTCGAAGTCGACTCGATCAATGCGTCGGTCGATAATGCCGAAGTCGGCAGCCTCAATCCAAACGTACGGGCCGCGACGGCTTTCAATCCTGACTCCGAGGCGATTCCCGTAGCCAGAGCCAACGGAGTGCTCTTCTCGCTGGTAAGTCCCACGGGAGGTTTGATCTCGGGGCGTGCTGCTGTGATGCAACTCGACGGATGGACTTGGGAGGACATGACCGTGCGAGCCGATACATCCATGACCATCCAATGGCCTCGATTCAGTGGTGCGCAAGGACGTGGACGAGGCCCCCGAGGCCAGCGAGATGCCGAGTCGGGCGAGTCAGAAAGCTCGGATCGGCTTAGTCCTCTTCACGAGATTATTCGCGAGACGCGAGCTTACATGAAAGCCAAAGCTTCGGATCCCAAAACGAGCATCGATATGCGTCTCGAAGCGATGATTCCGATCGTCGAGGGAAAAACGCCCGTGATGATCGTAGCCAACTCGCTCAAGCAGATCCAAACGGCAGTCGCGTTTTGTCAACTCCACGGCCTAAAGATGATTCTCTACGGTGGTGCCGATGCGGCACACTGCAGTCAACTGCTCAAGGAAGCCAATATTCCAGTAGTGCTCTCTGCGGTGTATCGACTTCCTAGCCGACGCGATGCGGCTTATGACTCCATGTACGCTTTGCCAGCGAAACTTCAAACCGAAGGAATCCGCTTTAGCATCGCCAGCGAAGGCCGTTTTGGTGCCTCAGGGGTCCGCAATCTACCCTACAACGCTGCGGCAGCATGCGGATTTGGACTCGATCCAGAAGTGGCTCTACGTTCGATCACTTTGTCACCAGCCGAAATTTTCGGTGTAGCCGATCGAGTTGGCTCTCTTCAAGCCGGCAAAGATGCTTCGATCTTCATCAGCAATGGCGATATCCTCGAAACGGCCACCGCCGTTGAGCACGCGTGGATCCAAGGTCGCAAAGTGGATCTGTCGAGCAAACACACCGATCTGTACGAAAAATACAAAACAAAATACCAACGCCTCAAATAATCCAACCACATCGTTGTAGGCACATTCTTCTGCGCCGTCCGCCGGCAGGCGGACGCAAGAGGTTTGGACGGCATTGACCTTATTGACGGCATTGACGGTATTGACTGCGGACATTGTTGATGAAGTTGACCTCATTGGTTTTCGCCGTCAACAACGGACCGCCGCTAGGCGGCTTGGAAAGAGCCGCTCATGAAGTTACGCTCGCTCTGATTCCAAGCGATGATTTCGGAGAAATCATCGACAATCGTCCGCCAATGGCGGACGCAAGATCCTCGCTCAAGCAAACAAGCCGCTGATGCGTAGATGCTGGTCATAATGAGCCGTAGCCACAAGCCCCTTGACGGCGTGGATATCCATGTCGCGGGCTAAGCTGGGTAATCCAGCGCGGTGAATTTCTTTTTCCTGAGTGGCATTAAAAAAGAGCAAAATCCCACCCGAGGAACCTCCCGATACGGCCGTTACGGTCGCATCGTTCAGTGCCGCTGTACGATACAGCAGTCCTCCAGGGACTCCATCGCAGACATGGGACTTAACCAATGCTCCATCGGCCCAGTTGAATCGAAGCAGCAGTGGTTCATGGACCGCACCAAAAGGGTTGCTACCCTTATGTGTGCCCGCCGCGAAAACTTCATTGCCATTGGGAGAGATCGCCAAAGACCGCACGCCTCCAAATTCAGCGTTTTGTCCCTTGTTCGGATTGTAGAGCGTCGCTCCATCGATAGTCCGAACCAACGAGCGATCTTCGAGTTTCCAAACGTTGATTTTCCCCATCAAATCGCCCGTCAGAAGATGTTTTCCATCGGGATGGAACGCCGCACTATAGATGTGTCGCTCATGAGCAGGCCACTCGTGGACCTTCTCCCCTGTATCGGTCTTCCACAAACGGATCACACGATCATTCCCAACCGACACGGCCAAAGTTCCATCCGGTGAAACTTCCACCCCCCGAATCCATCCTTGATGAGCATCGACGGCACGGATGATTTTCGGTTCGGCATCCAAGACCGACCACCAGATCAACCTCCCCTCGCATCCCCCTGAAATCAATTGATCTCCTGCTTTGTTGTAGCTAAGTGTATGCACCCAGCTATCATGCCCCTTGAGGATGAGTTTTTCTCCATTGGCCATGTTCCAGAGCTGGAGATGGTTGTCTTGAGACGTGCTCACGCACTGCTGGCCCGTAGGAGAGATTCGACAAGCGATCAATGGGGAATCGGCTTTCCATTGATGCAAGACATGCGATTTGGTGATGTCCAAATCGATCATACCAGCACCTTCCATATCGGTTCTGCAGCAGGGTCTGCAATAGGCAACTCTCGACCATCGACGATCAGCGATTGACTCGAGTCGACTCCGACAGCTCTTAGAATCGTATGGAAAACATCTCCGTGATCGACTTGCCCCTCGGTAACCTCTGTCCCCTCTGCATTGGTCTGACCGAAGACGCCGCCTCGAGCCACTTTGGCACCGGCCATAACGACCGACCAGGCCTTGGACCAGTGATCGCGTCCATAGTACAAATTGATATTCGGGGTGCGACCAAATTCACTCAGCACGACGACTAACGTTTTTTCAAGCATCCCTCGCTGGGCCAAATCCTCGATGAAGGTCGCAAATGCGATATCGAACTCTCCGACTTGCTCGATGTGGAAGTTGAAATTGTCGTTGTGAGTATCGTAGTTCGAATGCGTGATCTGAACGAAGGAGACGCCATTTTCAAGCAGTCGTCGAGCTACCAAACATTGGCGTCCCAGTTCGCTTTGACCATAAAAATCCTGGGCAGCTTGAGGCTCTTTGCTAACGTCAAAGACCTCTCTGCGCTCCATGAGCTTAAGGGCCTGCTCGTAGGAGTGGGTATAAGCATCGGTGACTGCGGATCGACGTTGGCTTAGGTACTGCTCGTTGATCTTTCGACGCAACTCATGGCGACGCGCTTCGGCATCGGCAGCGATCGCATCGGGCTTGCTCGAATTCTGTGGAGGCTTGTCGCCCCCCAAATGGATGCTGTTGAACTTGGGCCCCAAATACGCCGCCTCGTTGCCTCGGCCCCCACCGCCCCCCGGGGTAACAATGATATGGCCAGGCAACCCCGTTTGGTCATCATGGAGCATCTTGGCCGCCACGGATCCCACTTGCGGATACTCTGCCGAAGGGGTCTGACGACGCCCGGTAAGCATCATATAAGCTCCCTTGCCGTGGTCGTCTTCGGAGGTGTTCACACCTCGCAAAAGACATAGATGATGCATCTGCTTGGCTGTCTTGGGCAAGAGTTCGCAGATATGAATCCCCGGCACGCTCGTCGGGATCGCTCGAAATGGGCCTCCGGTTCGTGTCGATGGTTTGGGATCCCAACTCTCAAGCTGGCTCAAACCGCCATGCATGTTGAATACTACCACGCGATAATCGTTCTTGGATATCGGGTTTCCGACCGCTCGATGCGAAAGCGTTGCGACACCGCCGAGAAAGCTTGCCGCACCAATACCCGTACTAGCGGTCGCGAGAAACTTTCGACGATTGACCGCGTGATCCACTCCACCACAGGCGTATCGAGCTAGCTTGGTCATGGTTCTATTCCCTCGAATTGGATTTCAACAAAAAATTCTTTGGATGGCTTGGGCGACTAAGGATAGAGGCGGAATTCTACACCAGCAAGAATCCCCCAGACCAGCTCATGGATCACCGCAGGCTTGGTCTCTGGACTCTTGCTTATCATCTCAGGTATCCATTGTAGTTCGATTGCTTGGGCACTGCGGGCCAGCAAACCCCGAGTGAGTATTTGGGTTGCGGTCTGGGCATCCGGGGCCTGGATAGCAAGATGGGTCAGATTGTTTCCACTGGGTGCTGCCCATCCGTAGATCGATCCTCCATTGGCAACGAACAAGGCTTGGTCTGGCGATGCAAAAAAATCATCGCTGGTTTGCCCGACGCCCGAGGAATAAAGGTTCGAGAAAGTATCGATCGTCCCTTGGAGCTTATCCCTTGCGGCTCGAACCATTCGCAACAAACGAGCTTGCTGCTCGATGGCTAGCTGATCGGCGGGAAGATCCGCAGCCAGAGGTGAACTCTTATCGAGTTCCGCACGCTCATTGGCAACGTAACCCGCATGGACATTCGTCGCCGTAAGGATCGACCAGCCAAACTGCTCGGGACTCAGAGCTCGTTCGGGTGCTATGGCAAATACCGCTTGGCAACTCTCTTCGACCTCAGCTCTTAGTAAAGAGCACTCTTCGGAAACCTTGGCGATGAGTGTTTCAGCCTTTTGTATCGAAACTTGGTGGGTGTCGATAGCCGCTTGCTGAGCTTGAACCTTACTCGTCGCCGCGACATACTGCGTCTTGCTCTCTTCAAACTTCTTTTGCATGTCTGCCAGCGTCGCTTGCATTTGCTTCATCTGCGTATCAACAGTACCTAGCTGAGCGTCTTTGGCTATCAGACTCGACTCGAACTGAGCGATCGCCGAATCGATGGTTGTTGGATCCGCCAACAGCGCCTTGCTCTCGGCAAGCTGGGTCTTGGTTGCGGCGAGTTTCTCTTTGTGGGCAACAAGCTCCTTCCACTTGCCGACGATAGGCTCAAGCTGCTTATTGGTTTGATCGATGGCCCCTTGAAGGCTAGCCATAGCCTGCTCGACGGCCACCTTCTCTTGATTGGCTAGACTCAACGTTTCCTGCATGGGTGTCATTTGAGTAGCTAGTTGCGCCAGTTGGGACTGGGAGCCGACGACCTCCGCACTTCGATCGAACCAAGTCATGACTCGTTCTAGACGCTGCGCACGTTCCGAGAGCATCGAAGCAGCCCGCCGCGATACTTGGAAAGCCTCACGAGCTTGAGTCATGGCCACATCGGCTTGGCGAAGTTGCTCTTCGAGTGGAACGAG
>Ga0208722_1000552_pt1 | contig 10471 bp, 9 predicted proteins | sample LakMenEpi21Sep11_FD_150722 | JGI IMG/M metagenome (GOLD analysis project Ga0208722, IMG submission 150722) | Freshwater microbial communities from Lake Mendota, WI - 21SEP2011 deep hole epilimnion (SPAdes) | ecosystem: Environmental > Aquatic > Freshwater > Lake > Epilimnion/Euphotic zone ... | reverse complement strand
TTTTTACAAATATCATATAAAAATCTCTATTACAAAACGCAGAAACCTTTAAGTTATTGTGTTAATTTTGTTTTTCTTTGCAAACACTAAACGATTACAGATGAATATCAAAGTGCAGATTCCCAATTTATTTACGATGCTTAATCTGTTTTGTGGTTGCGTGGCATTGGTAATGGTTTCTGATTATAAATTTGACTTCGCTTTTTATTTTGTTTGCCTTGGTATTTTTTTTGATTTCTTTGATGGATTTTTTGCTCGAAAGTTTAATGTTGCTGGACCATTGGGAGTTCAATTGGATTCTTTAGCTGATATGGTTACTAGTGGAGTTGTTCCGGGTTACACTATGTTCATCTTATTAAGTAAAACTATTTTCGATGGCACTTCTATTGGATTTTTAGCATATTTGGGTTTTGTTATAACTCTTGGAGCTTGTTTTCGATTGGCTAAATTTAATATTGATGAACGACAATCAGATAATTTTATAGGATTGCCTACGCCTGCCAATTGTTTATTTATAATGAGCATCCCATTTTTTCTCGAAGTCCCTTCAAACGGGATAATTGTCGGTAATAATATCAAAATTGCTTTGATTGTAATTTCCTTTTTAAGCGCTTACATCATGAACGCTGAAATACCTTTGTTCTCCTTGAAGTTTAAAAACTTTAGTTTTGCTAAATATAAATTGCAAATTTTCTTTTTGGCAATTTCTGCGGCAATGCTTTTTTTTCTTCAAATATTGGCGGTGCCAATGATCATTATACTTTATGTATTGCTGTCAGTAATTAATAATATGGTTAAAAAAAAGGTTACTATTTAGAAAGCTAAACCTCATTTTTTTTCATATTTTAAAAAAAAAATACCGCAAATTCGCAAATTCTTATTTAAACAATTTGCGAATTCGCGGTCAACTATATTCTCAAAGTTTTATTTGAAGTCTAATTTCTTTTTTCGCAATTCAAAGTTTTGTCCGAGATACACCTTTCTTACCATTTCATCTGCGGCTAATTCTTCTGGAATTCCAGCTTTTAGAATTCCACCTTCAAACATCAAGTAGGTTTTATCAGTAATAGCTAAGGTTTCTTGAACGTTATGGTCTGTTATTAGAATTCCGATGTTTTTGTTTTTTAGTTGGGCTACAATTCTTTGAATATCTTCCACGGCAACTGGATCAACTCCAGCAAATGGTTCGTCTAATAAAATAAATTTTGGGTCAGTAGCTAAAGCTCTTGCAATTTCAGTACGTCGTCTTTCTCCTCCAGAAAGTAAATCGCCGCGATTGGTGCGGATATGTTCCAAACTAAATTCAGCAATTAAACTTTCCATCTTTGCCACTTGTTCTTCTTTGGAAAGCTTGGTCAATTGCAGTACACTCAAAATATTGTCCTCAATGCTTAATTTTCTGAAAACAGAGGCTTCTTGAGCTAAATAGCCAATACCGTTTTGAGCCCTTTTGTACATTGGAAAGTCAGTAATATCCATATCGTTGAGGAAAATTTTTCCTGAATTTGGTTTTACCAATCCCACAATCATGTAGAAAGACGTAGTTTTTCCGGCACCATTTGGACCTAATAACCCAACGATTTCTCCCTGATTTACCTCCACAGAAATGCCTTTTACAACACTTCTGCCTTTGTAAGTTTTGACTAAATTTTCGGCTCTTAATTTCATTTATGCTGAATTTATTTCAGTATCTCTTGGTACTTAGTTTATGCAAATAAACGAATAAACAAATAACCAAATCCACACATTAACAATTATTTGTTTTCTTCCAACGCTTCCCAAAACTCGTAAGCTCTTCTCAAATGTGGAATAACAATAGTTCCGCCAACCAATGTTGCAATTCCCATGGCTTCCATCATTTCTTCCTTGGTAATTCCTTCTTTGTAACTGGTTTCCAAATGGTATTTGATGCAATCATCACAGCGTAAAACAGTTGATGCTACTAATCCCAAAAGCTCTTTGGTTTTAACATCCAAAGCACCTTCAGCATAAGCATTGGTATCAAGATTAAAAATTCGTTTTACAATTTTATTGTTATCTGCCAATAATTTTTCGTTCATTCTAGAACGATAATCGTTAAATTCTTCAACTAATTTGCTCATTTTCTTTTTCTTTTTTCACAACTAATGCAGAAATTAAAATACTTACTTCATACAAAATCAATATTGGAATAGAAACCACTACTTGACTTGGAATGTCTGGAGGTGTTGCTATGGCAGCTACAATAAGTATGATTACAATGGCAGCTCTTCTATATTTTCTTAAAAATGCAGGAGTTATAAGGCCTAATTTTGTTAGAAAGTAAATGATAATTGGTAATTCAAATACTAATCCACTAACGATGACTGACGTTTTAATCATACTAATATAGGAGTCAACGGTAAATTGATTCACAATAGTTTTGCTCACATTGAATGTTCCAAAGAAATTAATGGATAATGGAACAATAACAAAATAGCCAAAAAGCACTCCAATAAAAAACAATATGGAAGAAACTATAATAAAAAGTCCCGCTTTTTTGCGTTCGTTTTCATATAATGCCGGACTTATGAATCGCCAAAATTCATAAAGAATATAAGGGAAACCAAGAATGAACCCAGCTGTAATTAAAATCCAAAGGTAAATTGAGAATTGTCCACCAACTTCAGTATTTTGAATAATAAATGAAAACTCAGTGGCACATGCATAGCTATCATCTACACCACAAAAACGTGTTAATTGACAAAAAAAGCGATAAGTAATAAAGTTGGGGTCTTTTGGTCCAAAAATAATGGTGTCAAAAATATAATCATCGATGAAATAACAAGCACCAGCAATGACCACAATGGCAATCGTACTTCTTACCAAAAGCCATCTTAATTCTTCAAGATGGTCTAGGAATGACATTTCTCCGAGCGACTTTTTTGCCATTATACAATGCCTTCTTTTAAAATATCATGTAAATGAAGCACTCCTTTGTATTCATCATTATCTACCACAACTAATTGGGTAATAGAAAAATCTTCTAAAATATTCAAAGCATCGCTCACTAAATCGGTAGACTTAATCATTTTTGGATTCTTAGTCATAATATCGAGGGCTGTCAAACCAGATATTGTTTCCGATTTATTCAACATTCGTCTAATGTCTCCATCAGTAATAATTCCGATTACTTTATCTTTATCTACAACTGCGGTAACACCTAATCGTTTTTCAGATATTTCAACAATAACATTTTTGATGTTGGCGTCAGGAGCAACGATAGGTTTATGAGTTGTATCTAGCATATCTCGAACACGATACAATAATTTTTTGCCCAAGGCACCGCCAGGATGGTATTTGGCAAAATCTTCGGAAGTAAAGTTCCTCATTTCCATCAAGCATACGGCAATAGCATCACCCATTACTAATTGAGCGGTTGTGCTGTTTGTTGGAGCCAAGTTGTTTGGACATGCTTCACTTTCTACATAAGTATTAAGAACATAATCGGCTTCTTTACCAAGAAATGAAGTAGTGTTCCCTGTAATTGCAATCAATTTGTTTCCAAATCTTTTTAATAATGGAACCAATACTTTTATCTCTGGACTGTTACCACTTTTTGAAATACAAATCACTACATCACCAGGTTGAACCATACCCAAATCACCATGAATGGCTTCTGAAGCATGAAGAAAAAGAGAGGGAGTTCCTGTGGAATTTAAAGAGGCAACAATTTTTTGAGCTATAATAGCGCTTTTTCCAATTCCGGTTATTACTAATCTTCCTTCGGAGTTATAGATGATGTCTACTGTTTCTACAAAATTATCATCCAAAAAATCCACCAGTTTGGCAATAGCAATGCTCTCGGATAAAATGGTGTTTTTTGCCGTATTTAGAATTATTTCTCTATTTATCAAAATTGAAATAGTATAAAATTTGTGTGTGTAAAAGAAAGTCGTATCTTTATGTTTGCAAATTTATGTAAAAATACCATTAACACAGAATGAATTTAAACGAAATTGACATCCACAAGGAATTAAAAAAGTATTTTGGTTTTAGCCAATTTAAAGGATTACAGGAACAAGTCATTAAAAGTATTATTACTCAAAATAATACTTTCGTTATTATGCCAACAGGCGGAGGAAAGTCTTTGTGCTATCAATTACCCGCTTTAATTCAGGAAGGAACAGCTATTGTAGTTTCCCCATTGATTGCATTAATGAAAAATCAAGTCGATGCTATTAGAAGCTTGTCATCTGAAAATGGCATTGCCCACGTATTAAATTCGTCGCTGACTAAAACCGAAATCAACCAAGTTAAAAAAGATATTACTTCTGGAATTACAAAATTATTATATGTAGCTCCTGAGTCATTAACTAAAGAAGAATATGTAGAGTTTCTTCGAAGTGTGAAAATTTCCTTTGTAGCGATTGACGAAGCACACTGTATCTCTGAATGGGGACATGATTTTAGACCCGAATATAGAAATTTAAGAAGTATTATAAAACTAATCGGTGATGTACCTGTTATTGGTTTAACAGCAACTGCTACCCCAAAAGTGCAAGAAGATATTTTAAAGAATTTGGATATGGTTGATGCAACTACTTTTAAAGCATCATTTAACCGACCAAATTTATTTTACGAAGTACGCACCAAGACCAAAAACATTGAGTCTGATATCATTCGCTTTATTAAACAACACAAAGGTAAATCGGGCATTATCTATTGCTTAAGTCGCAAGAAAGTAGAAGAAATTGCCGAAGTGTTACAAGTTAATGGTATTAGTGCTGTTCCATATCACGCTGGTTTGGATGCTAAAACGCGTGCAAAGCATCAAGATATGTTTTTGATGGAAGATGTTGATGTAGTTGTGGCTACGATTGCCTTCGGAATGGGAATCGACAAACCCGATGTTCGTTTTGTGATTCACCATGATATACCAAAATCTCTAGAAAGTTACTACCAAGAAACAGGACGCGCAGGAAGAGATGGTGGCGAAGGTTATTGTATGGCATATTACTCTTATAAAGATGTTGAAAAATTAGAAAAATTCATGTCGGGAAAACCTGTTGCAGAACAAGAAATAGGTTTTGCTTTGTTGCAAGAAGTAGTAGCTTATGCAGAAACATCTATTTCTCGACGTAAGTTTTTATTGCACTATTTTGGTGAAGAGTTTGATAGCGAAAACGGAGAAGGTGCCGACATGGATGACAACGTTCGCAATCCAAAAGCCAAAGTTGAAGCTAAGGACAATGTTAAAAAATTACTGGAAGTAGTTCGAGATACAAAGTATTTATACAAATCCAAAGAAATAGTATTCACTTTGATTGGAAGAGTAAACGCCACAATCAAAGCACACAGAACGGATACTCAAAAATTCTTTGGCATAGGTAGTGACCAAGAAGAGCGTTATTGGATGGCATTAATTCGTCAGGTTTTAGTTGATGGAATGCTTACCAAAGACATAGAAACTTATGGTATTTTGAAAGTTTCCGAAAAAGGCCATGACTATATTAAAAATCCTATATCGTTCATGATGTCAGAAGATCATGAATACAACGAAGCCGAAGATGATGCAATAATGACTGCTGCAAAATCTAGTGGAACAGCTGATGAAGCTTTGATGAGCATGCTTCGTGACTTACGTAAAAAAGAAGCCAAAAAACTAGGCGTTCCACCATTTGTAGTTTTTCAAGATCCGTCATTAGAAGATATGGCATTGAAATATCCTATTACAATTGATGAATTGAGCAATGTTCATGGAGTAGGAGAAGGAAAAGCAAAAAAATATGGTACTGCATTTATAGAACTTATTTCACGATATGTTGACGAAAATGATATCATTCGACCTGATGATTTGGTAGTAAAATCTACGGGCGCTAACTCTACCAATAAATTGTATATCATTCAAAATATTGACCGAAAATTATCGCTAGAAGACATTGCCAAAGCCAAAGGAATGAAAATGGACGATTTACTCAAAGAAATGGAGCAAATTGTCTACTCGGGTACAAAATTGAATATCAAATACTGGATTAATGAAATTTTAGATGAAGACCAACAAGAAGAAATTCACGACTATTTTATGGAATCTGAAACTGATAATATAGAAAAAGCCCTAAAGGAATTTGATGGTGATTATGATATTGAAGAATTGCGATTAATGCGCATCAAATTTATTAGTGAAGTGGCGAATTAACAGAAATTCCAAAACAGTAAATTCCAAATTCCAACTAAATTTTATTGGAATTTGGAATTTTTTTATTGGAATTTAACTTTCAAAAATCACCCCACGATGCGGTTTTAAAGCATCTCTAACTGCAATCATATTGTCATCGGTCACAACCATAAACGCTATGGCATGCAATTCGCTTTTGATTTCAAACCCGGTTATGTTTATTGGTAATTTTTCATTCACAATGTATTCTTTCAAGTGAATTTCATGATGCTCCGCTGTTTTGGCGGAAGCTTCTCCGCGAAAATCCCAAATTAGTTTAATTTGTCGTGACATAATTTCTTTTAAGTAGCATCAAAGGTAACTTTTTGCTAAATTTGAAAAAATAAACCACCATGAAATTTTTAAAATTATTTTTTATATTCATTTCTACTACTGTTATTTCTCAAGAACTAACTTTACAACAAGCCAATCATTTAGCCAGTTTACCATTAAAATGTTTACAGCAAGAATATCCTAATAAGTTAGGGCAATTGCTCATTGACAGTACCGAAATCCAATCGCCCAAAAAATTACATCCTACATTTTATGGTTGTTTCGATTGGCATTCCTCCGTGCATGGTCATTGGAGTTTGGTTTATTTATTAAAAAAATTTCCCAATCTTGCCAATAAAGAACAAATTATACAAAAACTAAAAACCAATCTTTCCAAAGAAAACATTCAGGTAGAAATTGATTATTTAAATAAAAAACACGAAAAATCATTCGAACGAACTTATGGTTGGAATTGGTTACTCAAATTGCAGTTAGAACTCGAAACTAGCAACGAACCTTTTGCACAAGAATTAGCGCAAAATCTAAAACCACTTTCCAATATTATTATAAATCGATACATCGAATTTTTACCTAAATTGTTATATCCAGTTCGTGTTGGCACTCATTCCAATACCGCTTTTGGTTTAACCAATGCTTGGGATTATGCTTTATTTTCAAACAACGAATTACTCCTAAAAAGTATCAAAGAAAACGCCATTCGTCTGTATCAAAAAGATGAAAATTGCCCATTTAATTGGGAACCTAGCGGAACTGATTTCCTTTCTCCTTGTATGGAAGAGATGGCTTTGATGCAACGAATTTTACCAAAAACAGCGTTTCTATCTTGGCTAAAAAAGTTTGCGCCCAACCTTTTCAAAAAAGATTTCAAATGGGAAGTTGCTCGAGTTTCCGATAGAACCGATGGTCATTTGGTTCATCTCGACGGCTTAAATTTCAGTCGCGCTTGGAACATGTATTATTTGATAAATCAATACCCTAATGATTTCAAACACCTGAAACCTTTGGCAGATTACCATTTCAATTTTTCACTTCCCTTCGTTGTTGATGGCAATTATGAAGGCGAACATTGGTTGGCTTCCTTTGCGTTGCGTGCTTTTGAGGAGAAAAAATAATTACTTTTGCCATTCAAGACTTTAAGGTCAAACTGAAAAACAGCAATACATGCCGCAAGAACTCCAACTTCAAGTTTCTCCCGAAATAGCAGCTAATGAAAATTTGCTCTATGACTATGTGGCAAAGACAGTTCGAGTTTCAACTAAATTAGTAAACAAAGTAGTAGTTCAAAAACGTTCTATAGATGCGCGTCAAAAAGCAATAAAGGTCAATCTCAAAGTTTCGGTCTATCTTATTGATGAAAAATATTCTCAACAGAAAATAGCACTTCCCGACTATCAAAATGTTTCCAATTCCCAAGAAGTAATTATTGTTGGCGCTGGTCCAGCCGGACTTTTTGCAGCACTACAATTGATAGAATTGGGACTAAAACCCATCGTTATCGAACGCGGTAAAGACGTTCGAGGACGACGTCGTGATTTAAAAGCCATCAATGTTGACCATATTGTAAATGAAGATTCTAATTATTGTTTTGGCGAAGGCGGCGCAGGAACTTATTCTGACGGAAAGTTATACACTCGTTCCAAAAAGCGTGGCGATGTGGATAGAATTCTAAAGTTATTAGTTGGTTTTGGTGCTACACCCGATATCTTAGTAGAAGCACATCCTCACATCGGAACTAATAAATTACCACAAATCATTCAGGACATTCGGGAGAAGATTATTGAGTGTGGCGGACAAGTTTTGTTTGAAACCCGCGTTACCGATTTTATTGTAAAAAATAATGAAATTCAAGGAATCGTAACTCAAAATGGTGATGTTATTTCGGCTAATAAAGTTATTCTAGCCACTGGACATTCAGCACGTGATATTTTCGAATTGTTAGATAGAAAAAAAATTCTCATCGAAGCCAAACCTTTTGCAATTGGCGTTCGTGCGGAACATCCACAGGAATTAATTGATAAAATTCAGTACAGCTGCGATTTTCGTGGAGATTATTTACCACCAGCGCCTTACTCTATAGTGAAGCAAGTCAGTGGTCGTGGCATGTATTCGTTTTGTATGTGTCCGGGAGGTGTGATTGCTCCTTGTGCTACAAGTCCGGGTGAAGTGGTTACCAATGGTTGGTCGCCTTCAAAACGTGATCAAGCAACAGCCAATTCCGGGATCGTGGTCGAATTAAAATTGGAAGATTTCAAGCCATTCGCCAAATTTGGTGCGCTAGCCGGAATGGAATTTCAGAAAAGTATTGAGCAAAAAGCGTGGCTTCTTGCCGGAAGTACTCAAAAAGTGCCAGCCCAGCGAATGATTGATTTTAAACAGAATAAAATTTCTTCGGATATTCCCAAAACCTCCTATGTACCTGGAACCACTTCGGTAGAAATGGGACAAGTGTTTCCTGGTTTTTTAACCCAAATTATGCGCGAAGGATTTACTGAATTTGGCAAAGCCATGCGAGGTTATATGACCAACGACGCTATTCTTCATGCACCCGAAAGCAGAACATCGTCACCCGTTAGAATTCCTCGTGATATCGAAACTTTGGAACACCCACAAATAAAAGGATTGTATCCTTGTGGCGAAGGTGCTGGTTTTGCAGGTGGTATTATTTCGGCCGCAATTGATGGTGAAAAGTGTGCTTTGAAAATTGCTTCCATTTTATTCAAATAAGATGTCCATTTTCAAATCGTTTTGAACATTACCCGAATATTGATTCTGTTGTAATCCAAACGTTGTGATTAAGGTCATAAAAACCGATTTTCTAGTTTTGGTTTCTGTTTTGAAAGTGCCTAATTTGTTTCGTAATTCAGCATCATATTTTTTGTCAATTTCAAATTCATTTATCGAAAATTTCATCTCACATAGGTTTATCACTTGGTCGCGTCGATCAATAACCAAATCTATTTGGGCACCATTTACTCCTATTTTGCTTCTCCAAGACGAGGTGTTGGTTTCGATACCGCTAATTCCCAGCGCTTTTTTTATTGTTGCCAAATGATACAAACATACTTGTTCAAAGGCATAACCACTCCACGATCGGTACTTTGGACTGTCAATAGTTTTTATCCAAAAATCGGAATCCGTTGTTTGATATTCTTTGATAAAATTTATATAGAATAAAGTGTAAAAATCGGACAGTTGATACAAACTCTCTCTCGATTTTTTGTTAAACGGAATGTATTTTCTAATAAAGCCACTTTCTTCAAGTTCATTTAACAAGGTTGTTAATCCGCCACCATCTGATATTTTGGTTGCTAAAATGATTTCATTTCGAGTAAAACCTTTACTTTTTTTTGCTAATTCAGTTACGATGAGTTCATGTTTTTCGGCTTTAGAAAACAGAGATTTAAAGATATTGGAAAATTCGGTTACCAATAATCCATTTCTTGAAAAGCAAATGTTGTTGATATTCTGCGTGGCACTTAAACCTTTCTGAACTTCATCCCAATAAAATGGTACTCCGCCCAATGCCATATACAATTGAATGATTTGATAATTATCCAAATGTATCTTTTTAGATTGTAAAAAAGATTTGCATTCTTTGAGTGTAAACGGTTCAATTTTTAAACGAAGTGTTACGCGATTGTGCAATCCCCCTTTATTATTTATTAGTTTATTGATCATCCAAGATGCTGCTGACCCGCAAACGATAAGCATAATATCTTTTCTTGCCGATGCCCAACTATTCCAAAAATGTTCTAATGCATTAATGAATTTTGAGTTGGGTGAGTCAAACCATGGCAATTCATCTATAAAAATGATTTTTCTTGTCTTATTTGTTCTTTCTATACTTTTTTTCAATTGTTGAAATGCTTCAATCCAGTTTGTTGGTTTTACATTTAAAGTAGGATATTGGTCTTGTAACGCGAGGTGAAAATTTAAAAGCTGGTCATGTAATGTTGCGTTTGCAATTCCTGTGAGTTGAAAAGTGATTTTATCTTTAAAAGC
>Ga0208722_1000551_pt1 | contig 10489 bp, 2 predicted proteins | sample LakMenEpi21Sep11_FD_150722 | JGI IMG/M metagenome (GOLD analysis project Ga0208722, IMG submission 150722) | Freshwater microbial communities from Lake Mendota, WI - 21SEP2011 deep hole epilimnion (SPAdes) | ecosystem: Environmental > Aquatic > Freshwater > Lake > Epilimnion/Euphotic zone ... | reverse complement strand
CCGACACTTAGAAAATTTTCTTTCAAATTTTCTTAATTTTTTTTTACAAGTGTCGACTAACGACACTTAGAAAATTTTCTTTCAAATTTTCTTAATTTTTTTTTACAAGTGTCGACTAACGACACTTAGAAAATTTTCTCTCAAAAATACACTTAGATTCTTTATCTCTCTTCTCGACATATCAAAACGTTTACCTTGAGTTCTCTTCGTCACTTAAGTACCTGATCAGTAACTAGGTGACACAAAACGACAATATAGGTAACAGTTTACGACACGTCGGCACTATATTATCACATTCATACATTTTTCTTCTTATGAAATGTAAATGGATAGTGGTAGTGCAGCTCTTTCAGATACAAGCATTCTAGATTCTTCGGTCGACTCTGTGGATAGTGTTGTTCAAAAACAAATTGAAAGAAATAAACTTTTAATCGAAATGGCCTCCTCGGCAACAGATACGGCAGTAGCCACGGGGGGTAACACAACCCCATTAGGTAACCCTAAATTAACAGCACAAAACACGCTCTCCACAGACCAGACACAAAATGTTTCTTTGGACGATTCAATTGATTCGAGGAGCAATGTCACGGTGGACATACTCTCAAATAAATTGGGAGGTTTCCACGTTTCGGAACCATCAAAACCCAAATACTTGTCACCGGCAGACATTGTTCAACATTTCAATGAATGGAACATGACTCGACAAAAAGATCTCTTTGACATGCAAAGGACAATGAGAGTACTAGTCAAGCATGTAGCCAGATTAGAAAAAGACCCCCCAGATGAAATCAAAAAGCTAGATGCGCAGTTGCAGAAAGGAGAGAAAACCTCAGAGGAAGCATTTAACTCACAGGAACTAGGATTACAGATAGCAAAGGAGGTAGCTTCTTACTACTCTACTCCGATAGAGTTACCAGAAGAGAGAGATGAACCTCAGGATTGGAAGCCAATTATCAACTACAAGTCCCCAAGAGAGATTACGGCAGCGACAGGTTACTTCGACCCCTCTGAAAAGGGAGCCGATTTCGCGAGAACTTGGTTAGTTCTGGTTAGATATGGCCAATCAAATTATTTCAAACACTCCGATTACATGGACGCACTTTTTTACATCTGCAAGGGTGAAGCGAAAACGACATTGATTGAATTTGAGAGGTCGAAAAAGTCACTGCAAAACGTTATCACTCATTTCGGTAGCATTTACGCAAAGAAACGATCTTTAGTTGCGGACAGAAAGGCGGTGGAGAATTTTGAGCGTCAGAAGGGCGAACCCTTGGAGATTTGCCTCCAAAGGTACGACCTGATAGTCGACAAAATTAGACACCTCCATTCGGACGCTGCATGGGGAGAAGTTAGACAAGGACTAAAAAGGGCTAAGTTGATGCAAATCATTGCGGATGATACGCGAGCGTACATCCAAAATGAGGAAGATGATGCAATCGAGTCCACTGGTATGCCTTACGATTTCGAAAAATTAGTCAAAATGGCTTCTCGCTATGAGCGACAGCATAACAAATTACCGGATGAAAACATCCAGACAATTTTTGACACTTCTTCGCAATCGAGCATCCCAAGGGGCAAGAAAAAGCAAAGAGAGTTCATTGAGCAAGTAGTTCAGGAAGTTTTACAAGTAAACCCACTAGCGGCAAGAGCAACTTCCGCAGAAAGAATTAGGGAAGCCTCTAGGGCAAGCAGAGACGATTCTCGATCATCTCAGAGACAATCACGGTTTGATCAAAATCGCTCACTTTCGCAAGACGAATTTTTCACACTTTCGTCTCCGAATTCTCAGAATTCGCAGAATCGCGCGGACGCACCGCCAGCGCAAACTGCTCTTTCAAATGTTAGATCACAGCGACCATATCAAGCACAGAGTAGATCTAGATCACCTTCACCTAGGTTTAGACAGTCGCAGTCAAATGATAGGAGAGATTACGCATTCAGACCTAGATCTAGGGACACAAACTCGCAAAATCGACTTCCTTCGCAGCAGTCGCAAACTTTCACAGGCTTAACTCCCGCTCAGAGAAGTCAGAGTAGCCAGACGCAAAATTCGCAAAGTAGATCTTTCTACAATAGCGGAATGGAAAGGCTAAGATCTCAAAATTCATTATTTAACTCGGGAGAATCTCGAGCCTACAGAGAAAAAGAGAGAGAGAGAGACACTTCGCGAGATCGAAATTACGACTCTCGTCAAAATCAGAGAGAGAGAGGATTTTCGCCAGGTAGATCAGCATATCGCAGTTTTTCCCAAGAAAGAGAAAACAATTATCGTTACAACCAAAATTATCGCCCTAGCTATGATAGAAACAGAAGCGCAAGTAGAGAGAGAGACCAGCGACAATTGAGGTTTAGATCCCCCTCACCTATGTACGCAAATAGACAGCGAGAGAGCTCAGCGCAGCGAGATTTCCATGTTATTGCGACTAAATCTCCTCGAGACATCCATATTCGGGTTTATTCCGGAGACGCGAAAGTCTCGGAAAACTTGCAGAGCCCCCCAAAAAGACAGTCTTAGTCGAAATCTTTCACGAAAATCCGCAAGAATTAGTTAAAGATTTAAAGTTTTCTAGAGAAGGCGACTATCTTCGCATTTCTTCAAGGAGGGGTGACGCACTTAGACCTGTTTTTATTCCTCCGGGAATTGAATGCGAAGAGCCTAGCCTTAAATTTCGCGCGGACAATTTGATGCAGCAAAGCGATCCAGTAGACAATTTAATTGCAAATCTAGAAAAACGAGACAACAGAGAATCTCAAATCTTATTTGAGGGGCACTTCAAAAACCCGCAAATACCGTTTATCTCGGTTGATTTATCGGATCCCTGCTCGGATAAAAGTCAGGGCGCACTCAGAATTCAAGCAATGCACGATTCTGGTTGTGCTAAGACAACGATTCGAACAGACGTTTTTAAACGTATTCCAAACGCAGAAAAAATTCAAATAAACCAAATGCCAAATGTATTCGTTCAATCTTGCTCGGGAGAAAAATCAAAGATTTTAGGTCATGCAGCTTTAAGATTCACTTTTCAAGGTGAAAATGGAAAAACAGTTTCGTTTATCCATGATGTTTTAATAACCGATTTTGTCCAACACGCATTACTTGTAGGTAGAGATTTTACAGGCTCCCAAGCAAAATTGATGGAAACAAACTCACACCTATACTTATCAGATAATCCAAATAGTTCTTACGATTCACAGGAAGACTTAAATAGCCAAAACGTCGCAGACGTTCCCATTATTTCTCAATTCACTCAAAAATTGCCGATTTCAAACAAACTTGATGTTTTGATTCCGCCCCAAACTCTCACGTCCATTCCCTGCGCACTAATTGACACTGTTGATTTGCGACTGTTAACAAAACAGAAAAACGAAAATGTCTTTTTTGAAGTCAAAAGCATTAGCAAACCAAATATTCGTTCACCAGAAGCTCTATTATCATTTACAGACAGAGACCAACTAAATATTCCAGTCTTTAACTCGTCATTAGAAGAAATTTTTATCCCTGCTAACTCTCAATTCGCAGCGATAGAGATTTGCGAAGAATCTTTCGAAGTATTTCACATGAATTTTTCTCATGATAATACTTTTTGCGTTCCCTCCAACAACTTAGAACAAATTCAAGAAGATTCTTACTTAGACGAAGACGAGAAAGAACAGGCATTTTTAGAGTATCTTAAGACAGGATCTTACACGAAAAGTATGTCTCAAGTGATAAAAGATTCTCCGTCTGTCACTGAAATGAAGCTTCAAAAAACGAATCCTTGGAAAGACCAAGAGTTCGAGCAGCAATTTGACTTAGATCATTTACCATCCAAAAGTAAGAAACATGCGATAAAAACTTTCAAAAGACACATTGACATTTTTTCGAGACATGAAATGGACATAGGTTGTGCGACGGACATTGAAATGGATATTGAAATCGACAATTCTAAGCCCAGAATTCAGAAATATTACCCACTTCCTCTTAACGTAAGAGAAGGTGTTAGGAAAATCTTAGATCAAATGCTAGAATATGGAATTTTAAGAGAATGCCCAGAACCTTCGAATTTTGTCAGTAACCTTCTAGTCACAAAAAAACGCAATGGTGACATACGCATTTTACTTGATGGCAGACTTCTAAATAACGCAACAATTAGAAAAGCAACAGTTTTGGTATCCCCAATTGAGGTTTTCGCTCACGCCGCACAAAAAGCTTACATTTCTACAATAGACATATCAAACGCATTTTTTCAAATTCCCATTAAATACGAACACCAATGTTACACTGCTTTTTACAGTGATGCACATGGGAAGCGTTATTGCTTCACACGGGCTCCCCAAGGATTAAAAAATTCCCCATTATTTTTGAAACTACTAATGGATAAAATGTTCGCATCTTCAGAGCTTTTAAAGCACGTAATTTACTATGCCGATGATATCATGATTGCGACAAACAAATCGTTGTCTCATCATATCGATATCATTGACAAAGTTTTACAATGTTTCTCGAACGCAAACATAAAAATAAAAGCCCAGAAAATGTCGATAGCAAAACCAGAAGTAGAATTTTTAGGCATAATTTGGCGACAAGGTAGACTACACATCCCATCAGCAAGGATACAAGCGTTTAAAAACGTTCCTATCCCAAAAACTCCAAAAAAAGTAAAATCGTTCGTTTGCGCTATGTCATATTATAGAAAATTTATTCCAAAATTTGCGGAGCTAGCGAAACCCTTAATGGATCTATCAAGTTTACACCCCACGCAGTTTAAATGGCTACCGATTCATCAGCAATCTTTCGACAACATGATTAGAGCAATTGAAATAAACACTTCCTTGAATTTACCGGACCCACAAAAACCTTTTTTCGTGCAAACGGATGCATCAGATGTAGCCGGTGCAGGTAGAGTTTTCCAAAAAGATGATCAAGGCAATGAGCTTTTAATGGCTTGTGTTTCTAGAACTTTTACCAAGGCAGAAAGAAAATACGGCACTTTTCGCAAAGAAGTTTTGGCGTTACTTTACTGTTTGAAATCAATGGATTTCTTTCTTAGATTTGCAAACAAATTAGTCATTCTCATAGACGCCAAATCAATTCTCTTTTTGCGATTATGTAAAGAAAGTCAAGGAATTTTATTAAGATTCTCTCTCGAGTTGTCGAAATATGAAGCTGAGATTCACCATGTCCCCGGTGTCGAAAACGAGGTTTCAGATGTCTTGTCTCGAAACCACAAAAACATTGACGACATAGTGAAAGAATCAAAGGAGAAGAATATCTTGAGTGAGAAACAGACAGAGCAAATTTTAGCTAGATTAACGATTCCGCAAGGAAAACGTTTTTCATCAGAAGAAGTAAGAAATCTTTTAGAGTTAGAATCTCTTCCCGCCCCCTCCCCAAAAACAAAGAGAAAGAGTGAGTCAAAAGCAAAGTTAGGAAAGAGAATCATAAAAAACACTCCAGCCACACTTGGCGAGAAAAAAGTTAAACTGCCACCTACTTCTTTTCGTAGACCAGGTTTAATACTTCCTAGATTATGTAGGCAAAATTGTATTGACACGAGTTATGGATTGAACTGCACACACACGACAACTTTATCTTACAAAGATTTTTCAACGATGTCGAAATTTGTGACACCCGGTACAGTCACAATCGACACCATCAAAAAAGCGCAACAAGCTGACAGTTTTGTGAAATCTCTCAAAATGTCAAAAGTAAAAACTTTCAAACAAATTGATGGCGTCCTGTTCAAAGTCTCACCACAAAGAGGCGAGACTCGATTAGTTCTACCAACAAATTTGCTTGATTCTCTCATAGTTTCAAAACACTTTTCAGTCCTAGGACTTCATCACTCTAGAACTAGAATAAGACGAGAGATTACGCAAAAATACTTTGTCGACATGCGAGCGCTAAACAAAAAACTAACAAATTTAACATCTGCTTGTGTGCAATGCCAGTTCAATTCTTCCACTCCGAAACAACACATTTTGAAGCAGTCTAACTTAATTTACGCCCCAAGAGTGACTTGGGCAGTCGATATAATTCCGTCCATGTCAAAAACTACAAATGGCAGCGTAGCTTTATTTGTGGCAGTTGACATGTTCACGGGTTATATTCAATTAAAAGCGCTTAAGTCTAGGAAAGCAGAAGAGCTAATTGAAGCAGTTAGGTCAACAATAATCGTACCTTTCGGAATCCCAAAGTTCTTTCGTTGCGACAATGAATCGGCTATGGCAAATTCGTCAGAGTTTCATAAATTTATGGAGCCATTAGGAATAAATTTTTTGCCATGTTCAACCGCATCTCCTTGGTCAAACGGAGCGGCGGAAAGAGCAGTTCAAACAATAAAAAACGCCATCCGAAAATTTTCGCAACAGGAAAACATTGAGAACGACTGGGACGAAAAATTACATTACTTTACGTCAGCTCACAACAAGTCAACTTCAGTTTACGGTTATGCGCCAGAACAACTTCATTTTGGTTTTGCGAACCCAGCTTTTACAGACTTAGTTGAAATTTGGCCAAAAGTAAGTTCCCCGCAAGAGTATGCTGAGAAAATTTTTCAGGAAATAGAATCGATTAGAACAAAAGCAAGAGAGAAATCGTCAAACTGGAATAAAACAAACATTACTTACCGCAATCAAAAAAGGTTAGAAAAGAAATTTCTTCCAGGTCAATTAGTTTTACATAGGCAACTTCAAGTTAGTACAGGTTCAGGAGGAGCATTAAAACCGCTCTTCACTGGTCCGTATGTCATTGAGTCAATTGATAAGGACGGTAGCAGCGCTGTAATTGAGCACATGCAGACAGGTAGACAGCTAAATGCACATTTTACGAATATACAATTATTCAACTTCGACCCGTCTAGCTCTAGATTACCACACGACTTCGATGATCAAATCGATCACCTTTTTCCAGAAAAGTATTCTCTAGCACACTATCACCCGCAATCAATTAGAAAAAGAAAAATCTTAAACGACAGAAAAGCAGCTTTAGAAAGACAACGTGAATTTGATGAAGTAATGACAGATCTAGAAGAGGTACCATTATCCCAACGTTTCCCTAGAGATAGAAGTAGACACCAAAATTTAAATTCGCAAAATTCTGAAAATTCTGAATGTGAAGACTCGTTCCATTTGGAACAATTATTCGAACAAGATAATCAAACCGAAAATCAGGATGATGATTTCGATATGATATCATTCGAAGAGCCTCCACAAAATGATAATTTTGAGACCCCGGACACTTTCTTTGAATCTAATGACTTAAACGATTTGGACGATATTAGCTTAGATGAATCAGCCCAGCCAAATATTTCCCCATCAGATTTATTTGTCAAAACGCCACAACACTCAAATTCACAGCAATCACAATTAGAGCGTGAGAGCACATCTTTTCACGACACGTTAGAACATAACTTAGATCTTAACTCTGACCCCCCTCATAGCCAAGCCTCAAGTTCCGACGCTTCCTTGACCGACGCTAACCTACGACAAAACGAACCGCAACATGATACAGAAACAAGCACGACAATAGACGCTGAAACTGAATTGAATGATAATCTGAGCAACGAACAAGATTTAGAACCTCAGCTTGAGCCACCGTCTATGGAGAATGACCAACAACGAGATAACGATCATTCACAAGTCGAGGACTCAAACTCAGGACCTCTAATTCCCCGTTACAATTTGAGAGATCGTATCCGAGTTAATCCATACACTTTTTCGGGTAGAATTTCTGAAAAGTGGGTGGATAACCGGCGACGAAAAAACCACTAAAATTTCCCCCCACCATTTTTTTTTCCCTGTCATCTGAAAAAAAAAGAGAAGAATAAGAGATTGGCAAAACAACCCGTAATACAGAGTGTTCTAGAAAAAGTAACTTCCAAAACTTCTCGCAAAAGTAACGAAAAACAGAGTCTTAACAAACTTTTACTTTATAAGAGAATAGTTAACTTTTCTTCACATAGGTAAAATACTATCGTTAGATTTTAGCGTTCATAGATTTTCTGACCTTAGTCAATAAGGCAGAATTGGCACTACATTCAAATAGGAGAGCAGATCTTAGATTATCTGTATAAAATGCTTCGTACAAAGCTTCCATTTTTGAGGATTAACTTTAGTCAATTGAGGTTAATCTAGTCCCAAATATCTAGACACACTAAGATCAGCAATAGCCAAATTGAGCGATATAGCTTATTTGCAAAGAAATTAATGCACATTACTATTTTAAGCTCATAAGTTGCCATTGACGTAAACGTTTGTATGTACAAAACTTTGTTTGATTTGCACCAAGAATTTTGAGAATAGAAATTCAGTTAAATTGGAACAGGCAGGAGAGAATTTTCTTTTCAGGACACACGGTAAGTGGTAAAATTGACCCACCCGCCTAGTTCTAATCAATCTAAGCCACATCCGATTTTGTAAAGCACGCCCAATTTAGAGGCTAGAAACAGGCACCGAGGTGTAATTTTTAGCATCCCCATTTGGAAAAATCATTCCATCCGGAACCACCAAAAGGAGAACACCAGCAGAGTCTTCCCTTCGGACGCCTAACTTTTGCATTCCGTCGAGCTTCAGGAAATCAGAGGTTTCAAAAATTTCTTACAACTCTTTGCGTCAAAGAAATACTTAAGACTTTTTCCGCTGATAAACTTAAATTCGAACTTGCAAACGTAACTTGTCTTACTGGAAAGATGATCACAAAAACTTGTGTTCTTTTTGCCCTATTGGCGATCTTAGCTTTAAACAAATCATCTTCGGAAAACGTTCATCTCAAAGGCAATTTACTTTTTACCGAAGTGGGCGGAAAAAGCCTTAACCAAGAATACATGGTATTTATAAGGACGCTGAACTCTTCTGACTTACAGTTACTAGCCTATCATCTCCAAAGTTCCATCACTCTCTACTACACATTCTGCGACTCTGTCAAGTCGTCTTTAGTTAATCTAAAACGCAACATCACACGTGCCAAGGCTTCACCGCCAAAGCAATATCATTACATAAAATCTTTTTCTTTGCACCCAATTGCAAAGGCATCCGATGTTTGTAGGGACTTAAAAGGTCGAGTTCCGGAGATTCGTACAGTCGAAGATCTCAGAGATCTTCAAGATTTTGCCATTGCGAACAAAGTAGAAAGAGTTAGAGCAGCAATCGAGTTTGACAACGTCGACAAAAAGTTCCGTTTTACCTCGGACAGAGCAAATGCCAGGGACACGAAACTTTTTGACGAAATATTTTACGGAGGAGATTACACTTCAGCCTCTCACCCGGCAAAGTGGGAGGATGATAAGTATTTGACTCGAATGGCAAATGATTGGCCTCTTCACTATTTCGTGAAAGCAAACACAGTAAGATTGTACATGTCCGACAAGGAGACAATTTCGGCCCCTACAATTATCGTTTGCCAAAAACGCAATATAAATTCACTTCCGCAGGATAGCGATTCGTTTCTTATGTTGGAGATTGCTTCGGGTAACTGTGAGAGAGACATAAAACGTCTCACTCAGGCTGTCCAGCGAGCAATCTCGGACATAGAACAAATCTCTACCCTCAAAATTGACTTGAAAGAAAATGTAGATACGATGACCGACTATTTGCCGAAAGTAGACTTTTTAGAAACAAATAATAGGATTTCTGCCATTCGCACAAAACGAAGTAGCGAAATCAAAACACAAAATTTTCCAATTACTTCACCTTCGGACATAACTACGTTAGTCCGACAGGAGTTTCTTTCAAACTTACCAGCAAGCATTTTTAACCTGAAGCCATCGACATTTTTGTCATCGCTTTACACGGTTTACACAGCGCAACTTCTTACGGCAAACACAAATTTAACATTCACTCAATGGACGACGAAATACTTAGACAAAAATAAGTTGATAGCAAAAGTCGTAGCATCGCCTCTGCAGATTCCATTCTTAAGTTCATTCTTCTTTCCGACTTTCAACATCCTCTCTCAACTCCGTCCGTCTAAAAACTTTTTTCCTTTCATTAACTTTCCAACGTCAAAAACAGAAAGAAAAAAGAGAGGTATTAGCACTGTTCTGAAAGTAATGTTACCGTTTACACCAGCAATTGGCGCAGCATCATTTGTGGTTAAGACGATCATCGACAGTCTCGTTATGCCGTCTAAATATGCTTCCAAAAAGAAAGTTTTACAACAAGCAAAACAACTTGAACAACTTAGACTAGGTCACAATGACATAGTCAATGCAGTCAACGAAGTGGCTAGCCAAATAGCGTCAATCGATGCGAAATTTGACTTAGTTATTACATCAACAGCAATTGCCTCAATCGAATCAGACTTGAAAACTTTGATTCAATATCTCGAAACGGCATTACAACTTACATTGCTAAAATACGAAGCAGCTTTATCGGCAGCACAAGACTCGAGAACCTCGCCTTACACATTGTCTCAAAAAGATTTAATTGAGCTAGCTTCGAAAACGCACACGCAAACTAGACTTACGCTAGATACGAACATTAACAATGTCCGTACTTCGGCGATTGGTTA
>Ga0208722_1000550_pt1 | contig 10503 bp, 10 predicted proteins | sample LakMenEpi21Sep11_FD_150722 | JGI IMG/M metagenome (GOLD analysis project Ga0208722, IMG submission 150722) | Freshwater microbial communities from Lake Mendota, WI - 21SEP2011 deep hole epilimnion (SPAdes) | ecosystem: Environmental > Aquatic > Freshwater > Lake > Epilimnion/Euphotic zone ... | reverse complement strand
TAAATGGACCTTCTGGTTTGTATTTTATAAAAATCAATAATCAGGAGGGAAAGACGTTTCAGGTAAAAGTTTTAAAAAAATAAATTTGTGATTTCAGGAGTTTGTTGAAATTTTAAAAATTACTAATAAAAACATTCAGTTAATTTCCAATGAATGCACAACGGATCAAATTGCCGAAAAATTAAATACTAGCAAAAGCACGATTGAAACCCATCGCAAAAATATTTTCTATAAGCTTCTGGTAAAAAACATTGCGGGTTTAATTAAAAAAGCAATTTATTTGGGAGTAGTGAAATAGCTTTGAGAAAATACCTGCCTGCCTGCAAGGAGAATAGAAAAAAGAGCCAAAAAGCAAGAAATTGTGATTTGGTTTTTTTTATTTGTAGTTTTGAAAGTCTATTTTCTATATTCTTTTTTCTTTTTTCTTTTTTTAAATTCAAAAATAATAGTAGTTTTGCGCCACTAAATGAGAGGAGGTGTCTATGTTATGTTAATTATACCAATCAAAGACGGAGAAAATATAGATAGAGCATTAAAGCGCTACAAAAGAAAATTTGACAAAACTGGAACTGTTCGTCAGTTGCGTGCACGTCAAGCTTTCATTAAACCTTCTGTTGTTAGAAGAGCTGAAATTCAAAAAGCTGCTTATATTCAAAACTTAAGAGACAATATCGAAGGATAGTTAAATTCCTTATAAGATATAACCGCTGTTATTTAAAGTTTCATAACTTTGAAGTCAGCGGTTTTTTTTATGAAAGTCATTGCTAGGAGTTGCGAGGAAACGAAGTAAAGCAATCCAATCTTAATTATTTGATGAATACAATTAACTCTTTTCAGGATTATTTATTGCTAGAGAAAAAGTATTCTCTTCATACTGTGACCGCTTATCTCAATGATATTGGTTTTTTTCAATCTTTTTTATCAAGTCAATACGATGATAATAATGTAATCAATGTTAACTATAATCAAATTCGTTCTTGGATTGTTTCGTTATCAGATGATGGGATTTCTAATGCTTCCATCAATAGAAAAATAGCTTCCTTAAAATCGTTTTATAAATTTTTGCTAAAAACAAAACAAATTGAAACGAGTCCACTTTTAAAACATAAAGCGTTGAAAGCACCTAAAAAATTACAAATCCCTTTTTCAGAAAAAGAATTGGACTTGGTTTTAAATCAAATCAATTACACCGATGATTTTGATGGTATTCGTGATAAATTGATTGTTGATTTGTTTTACACTACAGGAATTCGAAGAACTGAATTGATACATTTGAAAATCCAAAATATTGACTTATTTAACAATACTATAAAGGTGTTAGGCAAAAGAAATAAAGAAAGGATTATTCCAATACTGCCAATTGTAGCAGATCAAATAAAATTATATTTGACAGAAAGGTCTCAATTACAAAGCATTAAAGATTTGGACTATTTTTTTCTATTATTAAAAGGAGTAAAATTGAACGATTCATTTGTGTATCGAATAATAAATTACTACTTTAGTAATGTCTCAGAGAAGGTTAAAAAAAGTCCGCATATACTTAGGCATACTTTTGCGACCCATTTACTCAACAATGGGGCAGATATAAATTCAGTTAAAGAATTATTAGGACATTCTAGTTTGGCCTCTACACAAGTCTATACTCACAGTAGTTTAGCGGAACTTAAAAAAGTGTACGGAAATGCTCATCCCAGAAATACGAAGTGATTCGAAAATGTTTAATCCTTAAAAATTTGAATATGAAGGTAAATGTTCATGCAGTTAATTTTACTGCCGACAAAAAGCTAGTCAATTTCATTCAGGAACGGCTTGGAAAATTGGAAAAATACTATGACAAGTTGGTTTCGTCAGACGTTTTTTTGAAAGTTGAAAAGACTAGTGAAAAAGAAAATAAAATTGTAGAGATTAAAATTCATGTCCCTGGAGACGATTTTATGGTTAAGAAACAATGCAAAACATTTGAGGAAGGAGTGGAGTTATCCTCAGAATCTTTAGAGCGATTATTGCTAAAAAGAAAGGAAAAAATTAGAACACATATATAATTTAATTTTTTTTAAAAAAATGTTTTGATTAAACGATAAATATCATACATTTGCAGTCCGTTAGAAATAGCGGACTTTTTTTATTGCTAATGCCAGCGTAGCTCAGTTGGCTAGAGCAGCTGATTTGTAATCAGCAGGTCGTGGGTTCGAGTCCCTCCGCCGGCTCTAAATATAGGGTTTAACGATAAAAAAAGTTGGGGAGATACTCAAGCGGCCAACGAGGGCGGACTGTAAATCCGCTGACTACGTCTTCGCAGGTTCGAATCCTGCTCTCCCCACAAGCTTTTTAAAAGATTTTTTTCTGAAAGCTCGCTTTCAAGAAAAAAAATTTAAAAAGCTTGGATAAGGCAACGCCTTATCAGGATCACAAGTTTGCTTGTAATCCTGAATTTGGAAACCATATCAGGATCACAAGTTTGCTTGTATTCCTGAATTAGGAGTTCTTATCAGAAACATTACCTGAAAGGTGGTAGTAAAAAAAGATTGTTAATTAATAAGTTAATATTCTTTAATATTGGAATCTAGAAATGAGAATTTAGTTATTCTAAATTCTAAATCTATCCCGAAGCTTCGGGACTGGACTAGGCACAAGCCGACTTAGCTCAGGGGTAGAGTGCTTCCTTGGTAAGGAAGAGGTCACGGGTTCAATTCCCGTAGTTGGCTCAAAATTGTATAATTTGAACACTAAATATATATAAACTAAGATTAAAAATTAACTAAAATGGCAAAAGAAAATTTTAACCGTAACAAGCCCCACTTAAACATTGGAACAATTGGGCACGTTGACCACGGAAAAACAACTTTAACTGCAGCAATTACTAAAGTATTGTCTGACGCAGGTTACTGTCAAGCAAAATCATTTGATCAAATTGATAATGCTCCAGAAGAAAAAGAAAGAGGTATTACTATTAATACATCTCACGTAGAGTATGAAACTGCTAATCGTCACTACGCTCACGTTGACTGTCCAGGTCACGCGGATTACGTAAAGAACATGGTTACTGGTGCTGCTCAAATGGATGGTGCTATACTAGTAGTAGCTGCAACTGACGGACCAATGCCACAAACACGTGAGCACATCCTTTTAGGTCGCCAAGTTGGTATTCCAAGAATCGTTGTATTCATGAATAAAGTGGATATGGTTGATGATGCAGAATTATTAGAATTGGTTGAAATGGAAATTAGAGATTTATTATCATTCTACGATTATGATGGTGATAATAGTCCTGTTGTTCAAGGTTCAGCATTAGGAGGATTGAATAACGATCCCGCTTGGACACCAAAAATTCTTGAATTGATGGAAGCGGTTGATAGTTGGATTCAAGAGCCAGAAAGAGATGTTGCAAAACCATTCTTGATGCCAGTTGAAGATGTATTTACAATTACTGGTCGTGGAACTGTTGCTACAGGTCGTATCGAAACAGGTATCTGTAATACAGGAGATCCAGTTGAAATCATTGGGATGGGTGCTGAGAAATTAACTTCTACAGTAACGGGTATTGAAATGTTCCGTCAAATCCTTGATAGAGGTGAGGCAGGAGATAATGCAGGTATCTTGTTAAGAGGTGTTGCAAAAGAAGATATCAAAAGAGGAATGGTTATTTGTAAGCCAGGTTCTGTAAAACCACACGCTAAATTTAAAGCTGAGGTGTATATCTTGAAAAAAGAAGAAGGTGGTCGTCATACTCCATTTCACAATAACTACCGTCCACAGTTTTACGTTCGTACAACTGACGTAACTGGAGTTATAACTTTACCTACAGGTGTTGAGATGGTTATGCCAGGAGACAACTTAACCATTGAAGTAGCTTTATTAAGTGCAATTGCATTAAATATTGGTCTACGTTTCGCTATCCGTGAAGGTGGTAGAACAGTTGGTGCAGGTCAGGTAACTGAAATTTTAGACTAATACCTACAAACAATATTACCAGTGTCGTTGTCTTTATGACGACACTGGTTTTTAATAAACGGGCGTAGTTCAAGGGTAGAATAGCGGTCTCCAAAACCGTTGATGGTGGTTCGAATCCTCCCGCCCGTGCAAAACAAACTATTTACAATGGCAAAAATTGTTAATTATATATCAGAGGCATTTGAAGAATTAAAGTCAAATGTAACTTGGCCAGAATGGGCTGAGGTTCAAAAGTACACCATTACAGTGGCTGTTTTTTCAATTATTTTCGCCTTAGCTACCTGGGGTGTTGATGAGCTTTTTGCAAAATCAATTGCAGGATTTTTTAATTGGTTGAAACCATAATTTCTTTGAAATGGCTGATAATAATGTAAAAAAATGGTATGTCGTTAGAGCTGTTAGTGGTCAAGAAAATAAGGTAAAAGCTTATATTGAAACCGAGATTAACAGACTTGGCTTAGCAGATTATATCTCTCAAGTGCTTGTTCCTACCGAAAAAGTAGTACAAGTAAGAGACGGTAAAAAGATAGCAAAGGATAAAGTGTATTTTCCTGGTTATGTAATGATTGAAGCTAATTTGACAGGAGAGATACCCCATATCATTAAATCAATTACTAGTGTTATTGGTTTTTTAGGAGAAGTAAAAGGTGGTGATCCAGTTCCTTTAAGGTTATCTGAAGTAAACAGAATGTTAGGGAAAGTTGATGAATTGGCTGTCAATACAGATACTCAAAATATACCTTACATTATAGGGGAAACAATAAAAGTTGTTGATGGTCCTTTTAATGGTTTCAATGGAACTATTGAGAAAATCAACGAAGAAAAGCGTAAACTAGAAGTAATGGTTAAAATTTTCGGAAGAAAAACACCATTAGAATTAGCTTTTATGCAAGTTGAAAAAGTATAATTTGTTACACTATTATAAACCGCAATAATCCGCTTCCACAGATTATTGTAAATTTTTAAAAACAATGGCTAAAGAGATTAGTAAAGTAGTTAAACTACAAGTAAAGGGAGGTGCTGCGAACCCGTCGCCACCGGTTGGACCTGCTCTGGGAGCTGCTGGTGTTAATATTATGGAGTTCTGTAAGCAATTTAATGCTAGAACCCAAGACCAACCTGGCAAAGTATTACCGGTACAAATTACCGTGTACAAAGACAAATCGTTTGATTTTGTTGTAAAAACTCCACCTGCTGCAATTCAATTATTGGATGCTGCTAAATTAAAATCTGGTTCAGGCGAGCCCAATAGAAAAAAAGTTGCTAAAGTAACTTGGGATCAAATTAAAGCTATCGCCGAAGACAAGATGGTCGATTTAAATGCTTTCACAATTGAGTCTGCTATGAGCATGATTGCTGGAACAGCTAGATCTATGGGTATAACTGTAACTGGGGATTCTCCTCTAAAATAAGGTAAGAAATGGCAAAATTGACAAAAAAACAAAAAGAGGCGGCTTCAAAAATTGAAAAAAATAAACTGTATTCTTTAAAAGACGCTTCGTCTTTATTGAAAGTTGTTGCTTCAGCAAAATTTGACGAGTCGGTAGATATTGCTGTTCGTTTAGGAGTAGATCCAAGAAAAGCAAATCAAATGGTAAGAGGTGTTGTGACCCTTCCTCATGGAACTGGGAAAGATACTAAAGTGTTAGCTTTAGTAACTCCAGATAAAGAAGCAGAAGCAAAAGCGGCTGGTGCTGACTATGTAGGATTGGACGATTACCTTCAAAAAATTAAAGATGGTTGGACTGATGTTGATGTGATCATCACTATGCCTGCGATCATGGGTAAATTAGGACCATTAGGTCGTGTATTAGGACCAAGAGGTTTAATGCCAAATCCTAAAACTGGAACAGTAACTATGGAGATAGGAAAAGCTGTTGCTGAAGTAAAAGCGGGTAAAATTGACTTTAAAGTTGATAAAACTGGAATCGTTCATGCAGGTATTGGAAGAATTTCTTTCGAGTCTGATAAGATCGTAGATAACGCTCATGAAATTATTCAAACATTACTTAAATTAAAACCAACTGCAGCCAAAGGTACTTATATCAAGTCAATTCACTTGTCAAGTACTATGAGCCCTGCTATTGCTTTAGATCCTAAAGCAGTATAATTGGTAGTTAAACAAATTTTATTATGACAAGAGAAGAAAAATCAATCGCGATAGAAGATTTAACTGCAAAGTTGGCTGAAAGTAATATAGTATATATTGCTGACACCTCTGGGTTAGATGCAGAAACAACTTCAAACTTAAGAAGAGCTTGTTACAAAGCAGGGATAAAGTTAGAAGTAGTAAAAAATACCTTGCTTGGAAAAGCAATGGAAGCTTCAAGTAATGATTATGGTGATTTATCAACTGTGTTAAAAGGAAATTCTTCCATTTTTATTGCAGACATTGCCAATTCACCTGCAAAAATCATTAAAGATTTCAGAAAAAAATCTGATAAACCAGCTTTCAAAGGAGCGTATATCAACGGTGAAATATATATCGGAGATAACCTTTTAGATAGCTTAGCATCATTGAAATCAAAAGAAGAAGTTATTGGAGAGATCATTGGATTACTTCAATCTCCTGCTAAACGCGTTATTGCAGCATTATTAAACAATGCAGAGCAAAAAGCCGTAACAGTAGAATAATTAAGAGCAGACTAAAAAAATAATAATTAAAGAACATTTTAAACGATAGAAAAAATGGCAGATTTGAAACAATTCGCAGAACAATTAGTTAACCTTACAGTAAAAGAAGTTAACGATTTAGCTACAATATTAAAAGATGAGTATGGTATCGAACCAGCTGCTGCAGCTGTAGTAGTTGCTGCTGGTGGTGGTGATGCTGGTGCTGCTGCTGAAGAGCAAACAGAATTTACAGTGGTATTGAAAGAAGCTGGCGCTTCTAAATTAGCTGTTGTAAAAGCAGTAAAAGAATTAACAGGTCTTGGCTTAAAAGAAGCTAAAGATTTAGTTGATGGAGCTCCATCAAACATCAAAGAAGGAGTTACTAAAGCAGAAGCTGAAGGTTTGAAAAAATCGTTAGAAGAAGCTGGAGCTGTTGTTGAGTTAAAATAACAAAACACCGGTTTTAGAACTAGGTTTAGGCCTTGAACAAAAGCGTTCAAGGACTAAACCATTTTTCGTATAATAAAATTATATACAGTTTTAGTATAAAATTTAGTTTAAAATACGAAAAAGTTTTTGACCAATACGAAGAAAAAAGTGGACTATTTTCCTGGTTTATTTTTAAAGATGTATTGGTTATAAAAAAAGGAAAGTATCAATTAAACAGTGTTTTTATACACAAAAATTACTTTTTTTAAATCAAAATTTTGTCCATTGATGATAACAAATCAGACTGAAAGATTGAATTTTGCCTCTACTAAAAACATACCTCAGTATCCAGATTTTCTAGATGTTCAGGTAAAATCTTTTAAAGATTTCTTCCAATTGGAAACGAAATCAGATGAAAGAGGCAACGAAGGGTTATACAACACCTTCATGGAAAACTTTCCAATTACCGATACAAGAAACAACTTTGTATTGGAATTTATAGATTATTTTGTTGACCCACCGCGCTACACTATACAAGAGTGTATCGAAAGAGGTTTAACCTATAGTGTGCCTTTAAAAGCACGGCTAAAACTGTACTGTACTGATCCAGAACACGAAGATTTTGAAACGATTGTTCAGGATGTATATCTTGGAACAATTCCCTACATGACACCAAGCGGTACTTTCGTAATCAATGGTGCAGAACGTGTAGTTGTTTCTCAATTGCACCGTTCACCTGGGGTTTTCTTTGGACAAAGTTTCCATGCTAATGGAACAAAGTTATACTCTGCCAGAGTAATTCCTTTTAAAGGTTCATGGATTGAATTTGCTACCGATATTAATAGCGTAATGTATGCTTATATCGATAGAAAGAAAAAATTACCGGTAACCACTCTTTTCCGTGCTATTGGCTTTGAAAGAGATAAGGATATCCTTGAGATTTTTGACCTTGCAGAGGAAATTAAAGTTTCTAAAACAGGACTTAAAAAATATGTTGGACGACGATTGGCTGCAAGAGTATTGAACACTTGGCATGAAGATTTCGTTGATGAAGATACTGGTGAAGTAGTTTCTATCGAACGTAACGAAATCATCCTTGATAGAGATACCATTATCGACAAAGATAATGTGGAAGAAATCATTGATTCTAACGTTAAGTCTATTTTGTTACACAAAGAAGATGCTAATCAAGGAGATTATGCCATCATTCATAATACGTTACAAAAAGATCCAACTAATTCTGAAAAAGAAGCCGTTGAGCACATCTACAGACAATTGCGTAATGCAGAACCGCCTGATGAAGAAACGGCTCGTGGTATTATAGATAAATTATTCTTCTCTGACCAACGTTATAATTTAGGTGAAGTTGGTCGTTATAGAATGAACAAAAAACTTGGTTTAGATATCCCAATGGAAAAGCAAGTCTTGACCAAAGAAGATATCATCACCATTGTAAAATATTTGATTGAATTGATCAACTCAAAAGCTGAGATTGATGATATTGATCACTTGTCAAACCGTCGTGTTAGAACTGTGGGCGAACAATTGTCACAACAATTCGGTGTTGGTTTAGCGCGTATGGCGAGAACCATTCGTGAGAGAATGAACGTTAGAGATAACGAGGTATTTACACCAATCGATTTGATTAATGCTAAAACATTATCATCCGTTATTAATTCTTTCTTTGGAACAAACCAGTTATCTCAATTCATGGATCAAACGAATCCCTTAGCTGAGATTACGCACAAAAGAAGATTATCTGCCCTTGGACCAGGTGGACTTTCAAGAGAAAGAGCTGGGTTTGAGGTGCGTGACGTTCACTATACACACTACGGACGGCTTTGTCCAATTGAAACTCCTGAAGGACCAAACATTGGATTGATTTCTTCACTTGGTGTGTATGCTAAAGTAAACGGAATGGGATTCATCGAAACACCCTATCGTAAAGTTACTAATGGTGTTGTTGATTTAACTTCAACTCCAATATATTTAAGTGCTGAAGAAGAAGAAGGAAAAATGATTGCGCAAGCAAACATTCAAATGGATGTGAAAGGAAAAATTACTGCTGATAAAGTTATTGCTCGTGAAGAAGGCGATTTCCCAGTAGTTGATCCAAGACAAGTACACTTTACCGACGTTGCACCAAATCAAATTGCTTCGATTTCGGCATCCTTAATTCCTTTCTTGGAACATGATGATGCGAATAGAGCGTTGATGGGATCCAACATGATGCGTCAGGCGGTACCATTATTGCGTCCTGAAGCCCCGATTGTTGGAACTGGTCTAGAGCGTCAAGTAGCTTCTGATTCAAGAGTATTGATTAATGCTGAAGGTGACGGAACTGTTGAATATGTTGATGCTAACATGATTACCATTAAGTATGACAGAACTGAAGCGGAAAGAATGGTTAGTTTTGACCCAGATGAAAAAACATACCAATTAATCAAATTTAGAAAAACGAATCAAAGTACGTCTATCAACTTGAAACCTATCGTAAGAAAAGGTGACAGAGTAAAATTAGGTCAAGTACTTTGTGAAGGATATGCAACGCAAAACGGAGAGTTGGCTTTGGGTCGAAACCTAAAAGTGGCGTTTATGCCTTGGAAAGGGTATAACTTCGAGGATGCGATTGTAATTTCTGAAAAAGTAGTTCGTGATGATATTTTCACGTCTATTCACGTTGATGATTATTCTTTAGAAGTTAGAGATACCAAATTAGGAAACGAAGAGTTGACTAATGATATTCCAAACGTTTCGGAAGAAGCTACTAAAGATTTGGATGAAAATGGAATGATTAGAATTGGTGCCGAAGTAAAACCTGGCGATATTTTAATCGGAAAAATTACTCCAAAAGGAGAATCAGATCCAACTCCAGAAGAGAAATTATTAAGAGCAATTTTCGGTGATAAAGCAGGCGATGTAAAAGATGCTTCATTAAAAGCTTCTCCATCTTTACATGGTGTAGTTTTGGATAAAAAATTATTCGCTAGAGCGGTAAAAGATAAAAAGAAACGTACCAAAGATAAAGACGATTTGACGGCTTTAGAAATGGAATTCGAAACTAAATATGCGGATTTAAAAGACAAATTAGTTGAGAAACTTACAGCAATAGTTAATGGAAAAACATCGCAAGGTGTTATGAATGACTTGGGTGAAGAAGTATTGCCAAAAGGTAAAAAATATTCTCAGAAAATGTTGCACGCTGTTGATGACTTTGCGCATTTAACAAAAGGACAATGGGTTGCTGATGACGAAACTAATACCTTAGTTAATGACTTAATTCACAACTACAAAATCAAATTAAATGACCTTCAAGGAGCTTTGCGTAGAGAGAAATTCACTATCACTGTTGGAGATGAATTACCAGCAGGTATCTTGAAGTTGGCAAAAGTATATATCGCTAAAAAACGTAAGTTAAAAGTAGGTGATAAAATGGCTGGACGTCACGGTAACAAAGGTATTGTTGCGCGTATTGTTCGTCATGAAGACATGCCATTCCTTGAAGACGGA
>Ga0208722_1000539_pt1 | contig 10562 bp, 9 predicted proteins | sample LakMenEpi21Sep11_FD_150722 | JGI IMG/M metagenome (GOLD analysis project Ga0208722, IMG submission 150722) | Freshwater microbial communities from Lake Mendota, WI - 21SEP2011 deep hole epilimnion (SPAdes) | ecosystem: Environmental > Aquatic > Freshwater > Lake > Epilimnion/Euphotic zone ... | reverse complement strand
CCTTACGAGAACTCCTCCCCTTCGGGGAGGTTGGGTGGGGCTTGGTTTGGTGGCGGACAAGATTTAACACCTTATTATCTGTTTGAAGAAGATGCAATCCATTTTCATCAAACCTGTAAAACGGCTTGCGACAAACACAATCCCGAGTTTTATCCAAAATATAAAAAGCAATGTGACAATTATTTTTGGAATGCACATCGTAATGAAGCTCGTGGAATTGGCGGGTTATTCTTTGATTATTGCAAAGACACAAGCGATAGCGAATTGGCGAAGCAAACGGATAAAAAAATGTCTATGGAAGATTGGTTTAACTTTGTAACCGAAGTTGGCAATAGTTTTCTAGATGCTTATGTTCCAATTGTAGAAAGAAGAAAAGATTTGCCATTTACAGATGCACAAAAAAAGTGGCAAGAAATTCGTCGAGGGCGTTATGTTGAATTTAATTTAGTGCACGATAAAGGTACATTATTTGGACTAAAAACAAACGGCAGAATTGAAAGCATTTTGATGAGTTTGCCACCAAAGGTTCAGTGGGTTTATGATCATCATCCAGAAGTTGGAAGTGAAGAAGAAAAGTTAATCGAAGTATTAGAAAAACCAATTGATTGGGTTTAATCGCAAAATAAAACAACCTTAACCTTTAAACAATTTTAAACAAAATAAAATGTTCCCATTAAGAAGAAACAGAAGATTAAGAACCAACGACAACATTCGTTCATTAGTTCGCGAAACTATCATTTCCCCTAATGATTTTATTGTTCCTTTATTTATTGTAGAAGGAAAAGGCGTTAGAGAAGAAATCCCATCGATGCAAAATTACTTCCGATTGAGTTTAGATACTCTCGAGAAAGAAATCAAAGAATTGCAAAAATTAGGGTTGAAATCGGTTTTATTATTTGTAAAAGTTCCAGATAGTCTCAAGGATAACGCAGGAAAAGAAGCACTAAATCCAAATGGTTTGATGCAACGTGCTATCAAAACGGTGAAAAATAGTGCTCCCGAAATGATTGTTATGACTGATGTCGCTCTCGACCCTTATTCAGTTTATGGTCACGATGGCATCATCGAAAACCTGCCTGCCGGCAGGCAAGGCGGACAAATTGTGAACGATAAAACAAGTTTATTTTTGGCTGAAATGAGTGTTTCTCACGCACAAGCTGGAGCCGATTTTGTAGCGCCAAGCGATATGATGGATGGAAGAATTTTGGAAATCAGGGAAGCATTGGAAGAAGAAGGATATACCAATACAGGAATTTTGGCTTATTCTGCTAAATATGCTTCGGCACATTATGGCCCGTTTCGAGATGCGTTAGATTCGGCTCCAGTTGATTTAGAGAATATTCCAAAAGACAAGAAAACCTATCAAATGGATTATCACAATCGGCTTGAAGCCATTCGCGAAACTCGAATGGATATAGAAGAAGGCGCGGATATTGTGATGGTAAAACCAGGAATTGCCTATCTTGATATTGTTCGGGAAATCAAAAACATGTCAGAAGTTCCAGTAGCTGTCTATCAAGTTTCGGGAGAATATTGCATGATAAAAGCCGCTTCCGAAAAAGGATGGATAGATCATGATGCCGTGATGATGGAACAAGTAACGGCAATCAAACGTGCTGGAGCAGATATGATTGCCAGTTATTTTGCCAAAGATGTAGTGAAACTAATATCATAAATCATGAATAAAAGTATCATCCTTATTGCATTTTTTCTTTTAATTTCTTGTAATAATAAACATGAAAAAACACCAATTTCAGTAGATAAAACTGTTACAAAGATTTCGGGAAAAACCCTTTTTGAAGGCGAAGGGAATTGTATTGCTTGTCATCAAGCCGAACAAAAAATTATTGGTCCTAGTATTCAGGAAATAGCCAAGATCTATAAAGATAAAAATGCCAGTATTGTTTCATTTTTGAGAGAAGAAAGTGAACCAATTATTGATCCTAGTAAGTATGACATTATGAAAACTAATTTTGCCATCACTAAAAGTATGAATGATGAAGAACTGAAAGCATTGGAGAATTATATCTTTAGTTTTTTAAAAAATAATAATTGATGGAAATTGTTTTTTCAAATTCCTCTTGGCATAGCAAGAATTATTGGAGAGGTATATAGGTTTAGGTAAATTCAATTTTAAAGATACAGCAATATCAATTATAATTCCACCTGTGAAAAAAGAAGTGGTTCAAAAAGGAATGATAATTTTCAGAAAAAAGAATCGCTTTTTTAGAGTTTTTCTTTCATATCTGAAATAGATTTTATAATTTTCACATTAGTATTTTTTAAATTAATTACCATGATTGAAAAAATAAACCTCAACAACATTCTTTTTCTCGATATAGAAACCGTTCCTCAAGAAGAACATTATAATAACTTGGAAGATGAAATGAAAGAGCTTTGGCAACATAAAACCCAATACCAAAGAAAAGAGGATTACACTCCTGAAGATTTTTATGAGCGTGCCGGAATTTGGGCGGAGTTTGGAAAAATTGTTTGTCTTTCGGTCGGATATTTTGTCAATAAAGGCGACATTAGAAACTTTAGGGTAACGTCATTTTTTGGTGAAGAAAAGAAGATTTTAAAAGATTTTGCCAGCTTGTTAAACAATCATTTTAATCTAACACAGCATGTTTTGTGCGGGCATAATGCCAAAGAATTCGATATTCCTTTCATTGCCCGAAGAATGATAATAAATCAAATGGCGATTCCTAATAAGTTAAATTTATTTGGAAAAAAACCTTGGGAAATATCACATCTTGACACTTTAGAATTATGGAAATTTGGTGACTATAAACATTTCACGTCATTAAAGTTACTCACTAAAATTTTAGACATTCCTTCTTCAAAAGGAGATATAGACGGTAGTCAGGTTGCAAAAGTTTATTATGTGGATAAAGATATAGATCGCATTGTAACATATTGTGAAAAAGATGTCATTGCTGTGGCACAAATTTTCTTGCGACTGCGAAGAGAAGATTTGTTAGTAGAAGATGAAATAACACATATATAAAATAAGGAGGTCAATTGACCTCCTTATTTTAGTTTCTTTTTAATATTATTTTCTTCGTTATGGAACCTTCATTATTTCCAATATTGACTAAATATATTCCATCTTGGAGATTTTCTATACCAAAACTTGTATCCACTTGATTGGTTTCTTTAGAAAAAATTTGCCTCCCTTGAATATCAAATAATTTAATAGTGGCAGTTTCTGATAATGAAGGAATTGTAATATTTACAACTCCCTTTGTAGGGTTTGGATAAACAGTACTTTTTAATATTGGATTTGTAACTACAGCCAAAGCTTGTTCCACTCTACATAAATTAATACTAAAATTATCAATAGTTCCGCCATCCTGATTGTATGGGTCAACAACTTTTAAAGTCCATACACCATCTGCTGGTAATGAGTTTAACGAACTTAAAGAATCTATTGGAGCAATTGTACCAGAAATTGCAGGAATACCTGTGCATGTTGGTGAATCTCCGTTATCATCCATGGTGCAATTAATATCTTTATTATCACCACAAGGATTTTCAAATAGTTTAATTATTGGACTCCCAATTGCAGCTGGTCCTATAAGGGTGATTATCATATCTCCAATCCAAGTGTGAGTAATTGCTAAATTAACATTCAAGTCCCCAATATTGTATCCTCCAGAAATAGTTAGTGGAACAGAAGCTTCAGAGTTTGGAACATCATCGATTACAGCATTAGAATAATCATTAGCAGTAAAAGTTAAATTACAAACTAAAGTTCCTGTTACGAAAGAATAAATAACGGCATTATTTGCAATTGCTGTTCCACAATTGTTTTGAGGTATAATTCTCCAATAATATGTTGTAGCTTGATCCAATCCAGAAATCGAATATTGAATACCGTTTACTTCTGTGTCAACGAATAAAGTAGAAAAAACAGGAGATAAAGATACTTGTACTTTATAAGTTAAAGCATTTGGTTGGCCGCTCCATTTTAGAGTAGCACTTGTAGATAATCCTAATTGTCCGTTAGTTGGAGTTTGAAGACTTACAGGTTGAAAAGTACCATTGAAAACTCTTAATGATTTATATCTTGTTTCTGTTTCTGAAGCGCTAGTTCCTTTTATTCCAATAAAATATTCATTTGGAGCTACACTTCCAAGATTAGATATTGTCATAGTAACAACACCATTTGAACTCATTGTTGCGGGAGAGAATGATGCTGTTGCGCCTGTTGGTAAATCTACAGCAGAGAAAGTGGTTGTTCCTGCTCCTGTTTGAACATAATTAAAGGTATAGACTGCATTTTGATTAGAGCAAAGGGTCAAGTTATCTGAAGTTGAATTAATAGCAAAAGATGAACTTAAACCTGTAACAACTAAAGAATATTTTTGACTTCCAGTGACTAAAGTTCCTTTGTGTTTTACAGTAATGGTATATTGTCCAGCTGTAGGATTGTTTATTTTTACTTGTTCCACATTATCCACATTATTATCAGTCGTATTGATAGCTGGATCATTTGGGTCAGTAGTTAATTTCCATGGATAAGAAATTGTAGAGTTTCTTATAATTCTTATATCTAAATCATTTACCAAGGATGGAGTTGTATTATTTGGAATAGTAATGTCTGTATTAATTGCGCCTGGTAAATCAGTCCAAGTAATAGAAGCAATTAGAGGTGAAGCACCACTTGCATTAACAACCATGCTAAAAGTTTGATTATCGTTCAGACTTTCTTCTGAAACCCATGACGATAAACCATTATTTTTAATAGCTTCTGCAGCAGCTTTGGTGTTTAATAATCCCCATCCAAAAGTAGCATCAGGACCCACTAGTCCGGCATCATCAGCAGTATGACATGCTAGTCCTTTTAGTGTAGCGGAACGCATAAAATTATTGGTTACATTTTTATAATATTGTTGTAACAACAATAAACTTCCGGCTACATTAGGCGAAGCCATTGATGTACCAGATGCTTGACCGGTAGCGGTATTACTAGTATTACTTGTTGAGGTTAAATTTGTGCCGTTACCAGTAATATCTGGCTTTATTCTGAAATCATCTGTTGGTCCTTGACTGCTAGAAGGATTTATGTTTATAGTTCCACTAATAGTTCCGTTTGTTGCAACCGATACGTCTTGACAATTGGCAACAGTTAAATTATTTTTAGCTCCCTTTTCACCTGTAAGTTTATCAAAACCAAAGGCGAGAGGTTCAGAATTTGCATTATTTTCTCCTTCATTTCCAGCAGACATTACTGCTAGATAATAAGGTGCATTATAGGCAACTTCATCCCATTCAAATGATTCATTAAAATAACCACCAATATACCAAGAAGGCAATGGTGTTCCTGAACCAGAAATTGGCACACCATAAGAATGGTTTGAAACTAGCATCCCCAATTGTGCTTCTGCATAAACTTCGCCTAAATCATCAGTCCAATTAAATGTACGGGCATTAGCTTCTGGAGCCATTCCTTTTACAGTAGCTGGATTTGCACTAGCAACCATAGTTCCAGTTACGTGAGTAGCATGAAATATAGTTGCAGAAGTTAATGGGTCATCAATTACCGCAACTCTTCCACCAAATGCGTTGTGAGTCGTTCTAACATTTCCGCCATCCCAAACCCTAGCAGTCATTCCTTGACCGTTCAAGTTTAGTCCAAGCGAACCGCCACTATTTAAATGATTTGTTCTTGTAGATTTTGCAGCATTTACGTTATCAGTAGTATAATAAATAGGGAAACCTTGAGGCGATATTCTCATTAATTCCGAAACTGTTCCATCTGGTTTTTCTATTCGAATTGGCCAGTTATTTTGTAGCGCAATAGCAATAGCTTTTTTCTTGTCTGCTTGTGATTTTGATTTGAAAAAGTTTTCTTTTTCTTTAAGTTTCGCCAAATCATAATTTGCTGTGATTTTTTTAATATCATCTTGTGTCTGTGCAAACATGGAAAACGAAAAAAGTGTTAAAAAGAGAAGTAATAAGGAGTTCTTTTTCATATTGGTTAGTTTTTATGCAGTATTTTTTAATAAATAGATAGCAAATATATAAATACTGAGTTGATTGTAGTGATTTGTTAACAATTTAACACTTTATTTTATAATTTGTTTAACGTCTAGCAAAAATAAATTAGGTTAAAAACACAAAACAATTAATTCTTTAAATAGACACACACAAAAAATATTTCTAATCAAATTTGATAAATAGTATATTTACAAAAAAACTGATTATGGTGTTAAGTAGATTTTGGCTCGCTATTTTTATTTCCTCTATTGCCTTTGTTCTTTTTAGTTTATTTTCTGGAAATAGCTATACGATTGACAATGTATTGAATGGGAAGAAAGATGATTCAATTTTAATTTCAGAGAAATATCTGAATGAAATCCCAAAATTTATCCAAGACAGTATTGCTAAAAACGACGAGAAAACTTTTGTTATTAATCGCAACACAACAAATCCTGACACAACCTATGTTTATAAAAACAAAACGGTAAAAATATATAGCGGTGTTCAAAAATCAGACGGATTATTACCAACATGCAAAAACACATTACTTGATTTGATTTTGCCACTTATGGCTTATTTAGCTTTTTTCTGTGGCTTAATGGAACTATTGATTATTTCTGGAGCATCTGATAAATTAGCAAAACTATTGAGTCCAGTATTTGTAAAAGTGTTTCCAAGTATTCCTAAAAATCACCCTTCGATTTCCTATATGACGTTGAATTTTTCAGCAAATTTCTTGGGATTGGATTCGGCGGCTACTCCATTTGGATTAAAAGCCATGCAGAGTTTACAAGAAATAAATCCTGATAAAGATAAGGCAAGTGATTCGCAAATAATGTTTATGTGTTTACATGCTTCGGGACTTACCTTAATAGCTACTTCAATTATTGGTTATAGAGCCGCTGCAGGTGCTGAAAACCCAGCAGATGTTATGTTGCCTTGTATCATTACCTCTTTTATTGGTACCATTGCTGCTTTTTTGATAGTTGGTGTAAAACAAAAAATTAATTTCAAGAGCGCCTCTTTAGTTGTTGGGTTGATGGTGTTAATTGCTGCAATTGTTGGACTGTTGATGTATGTTAACCATTTGGATTTAATTGGCAAAAACTATTTTACTACTAATCTTTCAGCCATAATATTAGTGGGTATAATAGTTTTTACTTTAATTTTTTCTTTTGTTAAAGAGAAGAAATTTGGAGAAGCAAATACTACAGTTTACGAAGCTTTTGTAGCTGGCGCCAATAATGGAGTAAAAACTGGAGTCACTATTTTTCCTTATGTTTTAGGGATGTTAGTGGCAATTTCCTTGTTCCGCAACAGTGGTTTATTTGAAATTATTAGCAATTGGATTGCTTTTGCTTTCTCGAATATGGGAGTGAGTAAAGAAATCACCGATGCTTTGCCAGTTGCCTTGCTAAGACCTTTTAGTTCTGCAGGATCACGAGGGTTTTTGATTGATTCGATGAATACTTTTGGCGCCGACTCGATGACGGGAAGATTAAGTAGTATTTTTCAATGTAGCGCCGAAAGCACTTTTTATGTGATTGCGGTTTATTTTGGCTCCGTTAATATAAAAAACACTCGATACGCTTTAGGAACGATGCTTTTAGTTGATGTGATTTGTGTGATTACAGCGATTTTTGTGGCGAGTTGGTTTTTTTAATTAAAAGTTATGGATAATAATTATTTTAAATTAATCAATCATTTTGTTGGTAATGTTATTAAGTGGATTTATTTTTGGGGGAAAAAATCAATTGATGAAGTTGCAGAAGAAGATAATTCGACGTTAGGATTTATTGTTATATTAATTTTACTTTTAGTGACTTTGGGTTTTGAAAATAACAATTAAAAATGTAAAAAAATAATTTCAATGTCATTCACCGAATCCTTTACCGAATTTTACAACCAAGTAGAAACCAGTATAGCTGACGGTACTTTTGCCAAGTTAACCATGGCAAAAACTATTGGAGATACTGATTTGATGAATATTTATGTTCGCCCGATTGTGGAAGAAGGCATTTTGAAAATGGAACTCAAATACAAATTCCAACAAGAAGAACAAGTTGAAATTCATTCTATTGATAAAGCTCAAAATGTTTTGGTGAATTATATCAATAATCCGTTTATGTCAGCGATTTTATTCACGACCGAATTTGATTTGACTTATAAATTGAATAAAAAACGAGCGGTCAGCATTACTGAATCGAGGAATACTTTTGGGAATGCTTCGGAAGTTTTATTGGAGTATCTTAATCGATAACCATCTCCGGAATTTCGCCATCAATAATTAAATCGGCTTCGGTGGAAGCAATAATGTGTGCTACAGAAACACCAGGTGCACGTTCTAAAAGTTGGAAACCTTTTGGAGTAATTTCCATCACGGCTAATTCGGTCACTATTTTTTTGACACAACCAACGCCAGTTAAAGGCAAGCTGCATTTCTTTAAAATTTTACTCTCACCCGCTTTGTTGACGTGCATCATGGCAACGATTATATTTTCGGCAGAAGCCACTAAATCCATTGCGCCACCCATTCCTTTGACCATTTTTCCGGGGATTTTCCAATTGGCAATATCGCCGTTTTCGGAAACTTCCATGGCACCAAGAATGGTTAAATCCACTTTTTGACTGCGTATCATTCCAAAACTAAAAGCTGAATCAAAAAAACTCGCTCCTGGCAAAGTGGTAATGGTTTGTTTTCCTGCGTTAATAATATCGGCATCTTCTTCGCCTTCAAAAGGGAATGGTCCCATGCCCAAAACTCCATTTTCTGATTGAAATTCTACTGAAATATCAGTGCGAACATAGTTGGCTACTAATGTTGGAATTCCTATCCCAAGGTTAACATAATAACCGTCTTGCACTTCTTGAGCTATTCGTTTTGCGATGTCGTTTTTGTCTAACATATTTTTAAACCATTAAGTCCCGATAGCTATCGGGATAAGTTTTATTAAGATTTTTTTTATAACTGAATACTAATAACTGATTACTGAAAACTTTTCTTTCTAACCGTTCGTTGCTCTATTCTCTTTTCAAATTTTTCACCTTTGAAAATGCGTTGCACCATGATGCCTGGAATGTGAACTTGATTTGGGTCGAGTGAACCAACTGGCAGCAGTTCTTCTACTTCGGCAATGGTAATTTTTGCAGCGCCAGCCATACAAGCATTAAAATTTCGTGCAGTTCCTTTGAAAATTAGGTTTCCGGCTTCGTCGCCTTTCCATGCTTTTACTATAGAGAAATCGGCTTTGTAGGCCAATTCCATGATGTGCATTTTGCCATTGAATTCGCGTACTTCTTTCCCTTCGGCAACTTCGGTTCCAAATCCTGCAGGTGTGAAGAAAGCGGGAATTCCGGCTTGTGCAGCACGACATTTTTCGGCCAATGTTCCTTGTGGTGTTAGTTCTACATCTAGTTCGCCCGAGAGCATTTGGCGTTCGAACTCGGCATTTTCTCCCACATAGGAAGAAATCATTTTTTTGATTTGTCTTTTTTGTAGCAATAAGCCCAATCCAAAATCATCAACACCAGCATTGTTTGAAATACAGGTAAGCCCTGTAACTTCTTTTTTTACCAATTCGGCTATGCTGTTTTCGGGAATACCGCAAAGTCCAAAACCGCCCAACATGATGGTCATGTTGTCTTCGATACCTTGCAGTGCTTCTTGAACGGAGTTTACTTTTTTGTTAATCATGATTTATTTTTTAGACTCTCGTCTTTTGGACGAGACAGGAATCAGCTTCTGAAATAAATTCAGAATAAATCCTAAATTTTATAATCCAAATTCATCAGTATTTTGTTCTTCTTCGATAGGAATTGCAGTTGAGTCTGGAATAGTATCTTTTTTACGCTGGTAGCAATCTACTTTAATAGAAAGATTATCGGGTCTTTGAAATGGATCTTTGGAAATTTGAAGGGCTTTGTCTTCATAACATTTCTTCATCATATAGCCCCAAATAGGTAATGCAGCTGTTGCTCCTTGACCATAAGTAATCCCTTTGAAACGTGCGGAACGATCTTCACAACCTACCCAAACTCCAGTGACCAAATTAGGAACCATACCGATAAACCATCCATCGGATTGGTTTTGAGATGTACCGGTTTTACCTGCAATAGGATTAGTAAACATATAAGGATAGCCAGTCCAACGGCTATCACCACTTCCGCCGCCCTGTGTTCTTAGACGAACTCCCGAACCTACTTCGGTTACGCCTTCTAAAAGTTTGATAACGGCATAAGCGATATCTTTATTTAAAACATCATGAGATTCTGGAACGGGTTCATAAAGTATAACACCATTTTTATCTTCAATTCTGCTGATAAACTGCGGTTTGATATACACGCCTTGATTGGCAAAAGTGCTGTAAGCGGCAACCATGTCTTCGACCGTAATTTCTACTGCTCCTAGTGCAATTGAAGGTTGCACTGGAATTTCTGATTTCACACCTAACTTTTTAGTTAGAGCAACTACAGCTTCAGGCCCAACTTTATCCATTAGTTTTGCAGAAACGGTATTGATGGAATTTGCCAATGCTTTTTTAAGCGTAACCATACCTCGATATTTATTATCGGAG
>Ga0208722_1000535_pt1 | contig 10631 bp, 14 predicted proteins | sample LakMenEpi21Sep11_FD_150722 | JGI IMG/M metagenome (GOLD analysis project Ga0208722, IMG submission 150722) | Freshwater microbial communities from Lake Mendota, WI - 21SEP2011 deep hole epilimnion (SPAdes) | ecosystem: Environmental > Aquatic > Freshwater > Lake > Epilimnion/Euphotic zone ... | reverse complement strand
AAGCGTGCCTGCCGCCATTCGCCACGCCTGCCTGATGCTGGTTGGCCACTGGTACGAAAGCCGCAGCACGGTGCTCGTGGGCAGCATCAGCAAGCCGCTTGAGTTTGCTGTGGAATCGCTTCTCTCGTCACAGAAATGGGGCAGCTACCAATGAGCATTGAAGGACGCATCAACGTGGACGTGCTGTTCCACGATAAGGACGGCACGGCATCGCTCAAGGTAACGAGCTTGCAGGACTCTCGGGCCTACACCACTGGCAAGGTGGCTATCGTGAGCGGCACGGTTGGCACTAGTGCCGTGACTATCCAAGTCGCGCCGACAGCCTACAGGGACGCGAGCGGCGCTTTAGTTTCGTTCTTTGAGATTGAGCGCTACGTGATTAAGTCCGGGCCTGCTGCCTTGGTTGTGAATAACCCGACTGTGACCGTGGACGCAAACTCGTTAAGCATTGTTTCAAGCTCCTATGGTGATTTTGGTGACGCCGGGCAACTACCGACAGTGCGCGCAAACGCAGGCACATCCTCGTACACCATTGCGATGTACGGCACATGATTGACGCCGGCAAACTCCGCGAGCGAGTGACGTGGCAGCAGGCCACTGAGACTAGAAACAGCCTCGGCGAAACAATCGTTTCATGGGCTACGTTCTCAACTGTGTGGGCCAGCGTTGAAGGCGTAACGGCCCGCGAGGCTTTGGCTGCCGGCCAGATGGACGTGACCATCACGCACAAGGTGCGAATGCGTCACTTAACTGGCCTGACGCAGCAGATGCGTGGCCTGTGGCGCGGGCGAGTGCTGGAGATTGTGAGCCTGCTCGAGCACGGCAACCGCAGCGAGCACGAAGCCATCTGCCAGGAGGTGGTGGCGTGAGCAACATATTTGCCGAAGGCCCGTCGCTGATTCAGCTGTCGCTCGGCAAGAGCAAGACAGCCAAAGGACTGTATGGCCTCAAGACTCTTGATGATATTGTCCGTGAGCTCAAAAAGCTGCCGAAGGAAATCAGCCTTAAGTACCAGAGCCAAGCGTTGCGAAAGGCAGCAAAGCCTGGGCAGGACGCTCTGCGGAATGAGGTTTCGGCGATTGGCCAAGTCACCGGAAACCTACTCGCCAGCGTCACCAGAGTAGACCGCAAGTACACGAACAACAAAGCCAACATCCCGGTGAGCGTAGTGGTTGTCGGGTTTCGACGCCCAACCAACACGGCGAGCCAAAAAGGCGCAGTGCCTGCTTTCACTGGCGGATCTGTGCTCAAGGGGCCAAATCGTGCGTACCACTCGCACCTAGTCGAGTTCGGCACCAGGCCGCGATCTCCAGGCAAGAGCAGGCAGGTGGCCAAGAAGAAAGTGATTCTCGGTGGCCGCATTCGCACCATAGCCGTCAGGGCAAAGCAGCAATCCGCAGGCGGCTTACTCTCGTCTTTTCGCTCTCGCGGGCCATTTACTGGCCGAGGGCTGTACCCAGTGGACTTCATTGCTCGCGGGTCCGTTGCGGGATCTCCTGCGCGTCATCCGCTGCAGAAGGCTTTCAATAAGTCAAAGAGCCAGATGCAGACAACTCTCGACGTGGAAATGCGGAAGGCGCTGACTCGTGCCGCCACGGAATATCAGCGGAAGTTCGGCGGCACAGGAGGACTCTGATGCTGAAGTCGCCAGAAGCCGCCCTCAAGCGTGTGCTTGATGCCAGCCCAGAAGTCGCCCTGCTCATCGGCACTGGGACATACCCGACGCTGGCCCCGGTGTCCGCTTCGCTGCCATTCGTGACGTGGAGGCGTACGGCGATCAGACGCACGCAGACGCTCCAAAGTCCTGCCGGGATACCGCAGGTCACGGTGGAGTACAGCATTTACGCAGCCACCTACGAACAGGCCCGCCAGGTCGCAGACGCCATGCGTTCGGTTCTGGATGGATACGGGGGCGAAGTCCTAGGCTGCACTGTGTCGCAGGTGTCGCTTGAAAACGAAACCGACGACTTGGTAACGCTGGCCGGTTCCGACTTACCGCCGGCGTATCAAATCACCCAGCAATACGACGTTTGGTGGCAGGAGTAACAAATGCCCGCAACGCCTCATGACAGTTCCGGCACGACGTTCACTTTCGCAAGCGTGAACTACACGGTCACGAACATCACCTATACGATTGCCGACAACAACGCCACCGATTCCATTGACGTTTCCCACCTGGGTCAAACGACTGGCGCGACTGTCGCCACGCTCTCGCGCCCCCTCAAGGGCTCTGCTGGAGACACTGGCAAAGAAGTCACCATTGACTACCTTGCGAATGCAGGCGCATCACCGATCGCACAGGGCATCACCGGAACGCTCACGATTGCTGGCGGCATCACGCTCACTGGCGTTGCCGCCACGTGCAAGTCCTCAACCGTGACTCTGGCGACCAACGACGCCATCAAGGGCTCGGCATCGTTCCAGGTTGCTTGATCGCCAGCGGAGGAAGCCGTGGCGACTCACTCAACCGGCCTGTCTGTAACGTGGGGCGGCGTCGCGTTCACTGAGGTCACAGGCCTGCAGGTGTCTTACGCAGGCGGCTCCTCTAAGGGCCGCAGCGTTGTGTGGACTGACGATGCCGGCAGCGTTTCCGTGGAGTGCCTCGGGACCGCAAACATCAGCACGGGCGAATGGGGCTTGAGGAAGTCGCTCGTAGTTTTCGGCGCGGGCGTTTCCTTGACATCGAATGCAGTCTATGAGGGATGGACTGCCCAGCCGGAACTCAACGGAGTGACCCGGTATTCGGTGACGTTCAAACTACTAGACGGGTGAGCAATGCCACTGACTCGAGATCAGATCGACAACGCCCCAGACGCAAAGATCATCACCGTTGAAGCACCAGAACTTGGTGGAGACGGGAAGATATGCATTCGCCTTATGTCTGTCGGCGATCGTGACTCCTACGAGATCAAGGCACTTGAGTCTTCCAATGGTGCCATCGTTGACTTCCGGTCTGAGTTGCTCTGCCGCACGCTCTGCGACGAGAAGGGCGGCCTACTCTACCCAGGCGAGGAAGGCAAGGAAGCCATCAAGCGTCGCAGCAGCGACGTGATGCACCGCCTGTGGCATGCGGCCCTGAAGCACAACGCACTGACCGAGGAGGAAATAAAGAAGCTAGCGGGGGAATAAACGCCCGCCCTACGCTGCAGTTCAAGCTGCGTCTGGCGGGTCACCTCAAGAAAACGCTACGCGAAATCGACGCGATGGACTCGCGCGAGTTCTCGCAGTGGATCGCTTGGGCCAGGTGGTTCCAGCCGCTGGACGATACGTGGGGGCAGACAGCCATGCTCGTGACTTCGGTGCTTGCCCCCTACTCCAAGCAGACTCCGGACCCAGAGAAGTTCATTCCGATTGAAGACAGGGCCCCAAAGCATCCAACTCAGATAGCCGAGACGCTACGCCGCATGGCGTCAGATCTCGGAAAGTGACCTATGGCAACCATCTCTCTAGGATTCAACCTCTCGGCATCTGCGGTGCAGATGGCCAGCGGCATCAATGCCGGCGTGGTGGAACTCGAGAAGTTGGGCCTGGCCGCCAAGAAGACACAGCGTGACGTTTCAACGCTTAAAACGATTGAGATCGGCCGAGCTTTTATTGGCGGCATCCAAGCGATTACGTCATCCATCAGCCAAGCCAACACGCTGCTGTCAGGCTTTGTCACGGAGTCCGTGTCTATTGGCGAAGAGGCGTCAAAGGCAAACGTCGTATTCGGTGAGTCAGCAAAGGCTGTGGCAGAGTTTGCCAACAGTGCGTCTGGCATCGGCCTCTCGTCTCGGGCGGCGCTGCAGGCGACGGCATCATTCGGAAACCTGTTTACCGCAATCGGACTAAGCCAGCGGCAAGCAGCAGACTTCTCCGTTGATCTCGTCAAGCTTGCAGCAGACTTGGCGTCGTTCAACAACACCACGATTGAAGACGCCACGCTTGCTATCGGGGCTGCACTTCGTGGCGAAGCCGAGCCGATTCGCCGGTACGGCGTTCTTCTTAATGACGCCCAACTCAAGCAGGTGGCCTACGCCAGCAGTCTTGCGCAGGTGGGTGAGGATCTAACTCCGGCCGTTAAGGCGCAGGCCGCGTACTTTGCGATTCTTAAGCAAACGGGCACAGCACAGGGCGACTTCGCACGCACATCAGACGGCCTTGCGAATCAGCAGCGCATCCTTGCGGCTGAGTGGGATAACGTCCGCGCCACGATAGGCGAGGGGCTGCAGCCTGCGTACAAAGCTTTTGTGTCTGGGCTTCGTGAATCGCTGCCTGCCATACAGGCCGCCGGACAGCAGCTTTCTACATTTATTGGGCAGATTGATTTCACTGCCCTTATTCGCTCTGTCGTGTCTAGCGTGCAATCGCTCGCTGGGTCTTTTGCGACCGTTGTCTCGTCTGCGGCTCCGCTGGCCGGAAACATCCTGCCGCTGATTGGCGGGTACTTGGCATTCATCAACCGGCAGGTTGTTGCGTCAGCCGTCTCAAACCTCAGCGGCACATTCATTGCAGCCGCTGCTTCAGCGTATAGGTTTGCTGGGGCTGCTGGCGTTGCTGCGGTTGGCGTGCGCACGCTTGCGGCATCTATTCGCGGGTTGTTGGCGTCAACCGGCATCGGAATCCTTGTAACGGTCTTGGGCTTGCTGGCAGGGCAGGTGGTTGAGTGGTCGCTGGCCACCAACACAGCCGGCCAGGAAGTTGCTACAGCCATCGACAGCCCAACGAAAGCAGCTGCCGGCTACCGTGCTGCTATCGCTGCGGCGACAAAGGAAACGCAGGACTTTGGCAAGAAGGCCAAGGACGCGCTCAAGGTGCCGACGTTCACGGCGCAGGATCTTGCCCAGGAAGCCATCGACGAAGCGAGCGCCGCTGTGAAAGCTCTGGCCAAGGAGCTTGGCGGACTGAATCGCGTGCCAGCCGCAGTGCTCGAGCGGTTCCGTGAAATCAAGGGCTTTGCCGAGGGCATCACGACAGACTCGCTCGCATTTGGTGACGCAATACAGTTGGCCAGCCGTGACGCGCAGGCGCTGACAACAGAAGTCCGCAACATCACTGACGCCAGGAAAGCTGACGCCGAAGCTGCAAAGGCTGCCGCAGACGCCGCAAGAAAGGCAGCAGAAGAGGCACGGCAGCGCACCGCAGAACTGGCCAACGCCGGGCTGAGCGACGCAGAGAAGAGTAGGCTGCAACTCAATAAGGATCTGCTGGCAATCGTCACTGAGCAGCGTGCTGCTGAAGAGGCGCTGGCTGCCGCCAAGCGTGCCGGCGATTCCAAGTCGCTTGCAGACGCTAGGCAGCGTCTCGCGTTATCGCAGGCGGCTGCGAAAGAGGCGAAGGCGCAGGACCGCGAGCGCCAGCTGCAGGCGCTCGGCGTAGACGAGAAGCTCTTGAAGCCAGCGACCACTTTGGCAGACCAGTTCAAGTCCGTACGCCAGGCATTCGACAAGAAGCTGATTGACGGTGGCGAGGCCCAGACCGCTCTCAGGAATCTTGCCAAGGAAGGCATCGACATCCGTAAGGAAATCTCACGAGAGCTTTCGCGTCCAGCTGCCTCGGCGCTCAACGTCAATGACATCCGCACCAGCGAAGGCATTTCTGCCGTGTTCGCCCTTGGCCGCGAAGATCCAGCGATTGCCCAGCGGCGAGATCAGCTGAAGAAACTTGAGGAGATCAAGCAGGGCCTGATTGCTATCGGTGCGGCACCTGTCGGAATCTTGGGTGGCTAATGGCCGTTATTTCATACCGCGAGGTTATCCCGCGAACTTTCTCTCACCGTTTTGGGGAAAGCCCAACAGCGGAGCGAAAGTATGTTTGCACGCTTGATGGCCCAACTGCGACGCAAGAAATACTTGATACAGTTGGAATCTTTCACGGATCGCAGCACCCAGAATATCTATACCTGCTGTGCCTAAGCGGGGCCGTCACAGAAACGGATAGGCACCACGCCGAAATCTCGTACTCGTACGGCGTCGTGAATCAAGACGTTGCCTCATGGGATCCAAGCCCGCTGGCACGTTCTGACGTTTGGTCGTTCTCTACTGGCGGCTCTCAGGTTCCCGCGCTCATCTACTACGACGGCGCAACTAAAAAGCCGCTGGTCAATGCTGCTGGAGATTACTTTGAGGGGCTAACTGTCAACGAGGCTGAAGTTCGCTGCACCATCAGCGGAAACCGAAACCAGTTCCCGATAGCGCTCGCTGCTGCGGTCACTAATACGGTGAACTCTGCAGGCTTTCTTGGCGGTGTGTCGCATACATGGTTCTGCTCTGGCATCAGCGGCCAGCAAACGGCCGAAGTGGTTAACGGCATCGAGATACGGTACTGGCAGGTGAGCGTGGAGCTCGTCTACCGCCAGAGCGGTCACGATCTGCTGCTGCCTCACGTTGGCTGGCATTACGTCACTGGAAGCGGAAGCACTAAGTTTCGCACCTACGTGCGGTCTGACGAAGGCACCGACATCGCAGCAGCAAGCCCGCAACCTCTGAACTCGGACGGGTCGCAGAAATACACGGGCGGCACGTCTGGGCCTCCAGACATCCTGACTAGGCGTGTGTATCCAGAAACAGACTTCTCCTCGTACTTTGGCAATCCGCCTTTCTAGACATGCCTACAGTTCAAGATGTACGGATCACTTCTGCGACCAACGTGAGCGTCATTGTTTCGCTATGCACGGCGAACACAACCACGCTAAGCATGAGTGCGTACCCGGTTTTCTCAGCTTCAACCACCTACGGCACAAACTCATACAGGGCGAATACTCCGCTACTTCGGCTGTCTCCATCGACGGCCACAGTTGCCGTTTCAAACCCGAGCGTCTCAACGCAGACTTCTGCAGGATCAGCAACGGCCACGCTTACGTTTGGAACATCATTTGACGGCTCGACGGTGGAGTGGCAGGCAGGTGGATCTGTGCGTCGGTATCAATACATCATCCACACCTCGGGCCACACTCCTGCAACCGCATACTCTCTTGCGGTCACCTCCAGCACGGCTGTGCTGGTGAGTGGTCGGATTGATATAGCAATCGCTGCAACGGCAGTTCAGCCAGGCATAAGCGTGTGCAGCGTGGTGGTGAGGTAGCCATGGCACAAAAGCCAGACGGAAAATCAATACGCACAGAACGAGTCACTTTCACGAAGCCAGCGGCTGAGCGTATCGCTAAGGTTGTTCGCACGGTTGAGCAGGGCGACCGTAGCGGGGCTGCATTAACTTTTGGAGCGGTGCCGCCTCAAGCGATGGCCGCATCAAGTGTCAAGTTTGCCTACCACACGGCTACCACGAACTGGTCAGTTATTGGGTTTACTGGAGCAACTACCACAAACAATACCAAAGTCATTCAGTTCGCTTTTCCAACGACAACGCCTTTTGCAACGGCACTCTGTGTCAATCATCTTTCTCCGATTCCCCTAATGACAACTGTTGCAACGGCGGCCATATCTTTGCAGCGAGTGCTCGTCCTAAAAGAAAACGGTATGTGGCGGCTTATCGGTGCTCAGTCATGAGCGAGTTTCATGACTACCTGAACAACGACCCGTATGCGTGGTCTTACGTTGGAGCACAGACAAACACCGGATGGCATTTCTGTTTTGCTCGCCTTCACAACTCCCCTACACCGCAGTTGAATGCGTATGTATTAGGCGATGTTATTACGTTTTTTACCAATGCTGATCTCTTCAACATTAGGCCATCCACAGAAGAGTTCCCATCTAGGCAAACCCTAACCCCGATTAACAATGTGATAGATGCTAGCAGTCTTGTAGCTCTCCGTCCCTTAGGTAGTGCTCGCTTAATAGCCATTTTATGCACATCAGAAGGTCATCTGTACGTGGTGGGTAACGAAGTCTTTGACTTTGCAAACAATTACAAGCTCTTTGGTCTTGGCCCAGAGATCATTGACAACAGGATACAAGGAACCTACTTACAAACTGGTTCACCGCTGGGGAATAGAACAAAAACACGTCTCAGCCGGTTGACTCGCGTTCTTGGCGAAGGCGGCGACCTTGAGCAAGTCCAATTCAAGAGTGTGACATCTCATGAACATTGCCTAGCGGCGTTAGACTCCAACGGCAGTATCTGGTTTTCTGGCGATCCCTGTACGTCAGGGTTTACAGTTGAGGGCCAGTTCCCCAATGATCCTGGCGGACTACTTAGCTGGTTTCGCAAGGCAGACTTTGCATCCTACGAAGACGCTAGCGGAACAGTCACTCCGGCGCAACCGCTGGCGTTTAAAAAGATCCGCGCAGGCGGGACTAAAATACTTGCCCTTGGAGAGGACGATCACTTATACGTCTGGGGCACATTTAATCTTGGCAAAGAACTTACTTCAACTCGCCCACACCGCGTCAACGGATTTGTGGATAGTGTTGATCTTGTCGCCGGCGGGTCCGGCTACACGGCAGCTCCCTCAGTCACCGCTAGCGCACCTCAGCACCCAGACGGAACGACAGCGGTGTTTCAAGTCACACAAGCAGGCGGTGCGGTTACAGGCATTTCGATTTCCAACCCAGGATGGGGATACACAAGCGCACCAACTCTAACGTTTTCTGGTGGCGGCGGATCCGGCGCGTCTGCTACAGCTGCTCTGTTTTCTCAAACTTGGCTAGACTGTGACGCGAGTTATGGGCCTGCAAGAACCAAGGCCTGCGCGGCTATTTCTAGCGACGGAAAGTTGTACCTAAACAGCGCGTTTGATCTTTACGACGGAATGTCGTGGTTTTCTCCATCGTCTACCACTGGGTTTACTTCAGTATCGCTTGGAACCGACCACGGCGTCCTACTTAAATCTGACGGATCATTCGGTTTTTGGGGAAGAGCGATTTACGTAAAGCCTGAGCTTGGATTAAGTGCTCGTGCTCCACTCACAGTAGTCTCCCGTAGCGACATCGTGAACGCGCAAGCATTTGAGGAGGGCTATGCAATACTTACAGACGATGGGCGTGTATTTACGGCAGGCACAAATATAGACGCCGGAAGAGGATTAGAAACCTACAACGGCCAGCGTTTCGTTCCGCTGAACTCGGGTACAACAGACGGAGTAAGCAAGGCGCGGTTTTCATCTATTTTTGGAACCAGACTCGCAACCTTTCTTAACCGAATAGAGTCGCGCGACGAGTTCGGTAACCTGATTGATCCGCTGACTCCAGGGCTGCCTTCTTGACGTTGCTGCCATAGTCGCACGCAAGGATGCAGAATGCCCGAGGATCACGTATTCACACTCAACGGCGACGAGCGATGGCTGATCAGGTTCACTGATCTCAAGGGCCAGGCGTACGGCTACACGTTTTCGCAGAAGTCCAAGCGGCCACGGATCTTGATTCACAACGGGCTCAGGGGCCGCCACAAGCTCACGATTTTGACGCACGAACTCCTCCATGCGCTTTTTCCAACCGCAAGCGAGGAACACGTCGAGCAGGCCGGCAAAGACATAAGCAAGGTTCTCTACAGCCTCGGATACCGAGAGGTGAGCGATGGGCCGTAGTGCTGGCACATTCCGCCGCAAGAACGCGAGCGACGCCTGGAACGTCACGAGCCTTGAGGGCAGCGTCACCCGCATTGACTTTAACCAGCGTCTATGGGTGCTGCTTTCGAGTGACTGGCATTGGGACTCAGTGAAGTGCAACCGAGAGAAACTCACGGCGGATCTCACGAAAGCCCGCGAGTTAAACGCCGCAGTGCTCAGCATTGGCGACCACTTCGATGTGATGGGCGGCAAGTTCGATCCCAGGAGCAATGGCAAGTGGGACGTGCGGCCCGAGTTCCAACGCGGCAACTACTACGACGACATCGTTACCCAGTGCGCGGAGTACCTCGAGCCGTACCGCGAGCAGATGGCGCTGATCACGCCGGGCAACCACGAGACGGCTGTGCGGAAACGCATGGAGACGTGCTTGACCACCAGGCTCGTTGAGCAGCTGCGGGTGCGTGGCAGCAAGTGCCGGGCCGCAGGCTACTCAGGCTGGGTGATGTTTCGGGCCAAGGCCGGAAAGACGAGCACCGCTCTCTATCGGCTTTGGTATCACCACGGGTACGGTGGCGGTGGCCCGGTGACTCGCGGCGTCATTGACTACAGCCGCTACCTCACAGACGTGGACGCTGACTGCGTACACGCTGGGCACGTCCACCAGAGAACGCTCATTGAGGCCAGCCGGCAACGGCTCTCGCCTACTGGGCTCGTGCGGGTGCGGCCTATCCACCTCGTGCGAAGTGCGGCCTACAAGCAGGAATCGTTGAGCGACGGGTGGGCTGTTGAGAAGGGCATGAGCAGCAGGCCGCTTGGCGGTTGGTGGATGCTGCTTCGGTGGAACACGGACCACACTGAACTGCGTGCGTCTTTCCACGACTCGCCACGCGATGACAACGATGACGAGTAAGCCAACGCCAGGCAGCGACGCAGCGATTGAAGCCGGCTGCACTTGCCCAGTGTTGGACAATCACCACGGACGCGGGTTTCTCTGGGGCACCGCTCCGGTGTTTTGGATTAGCGAAATCTGCCCACTGCACGCCACACGAAAGGACGCCGATGAGCCCGTCAATCGCAGAAGCAAACGAAACGCTACGAAACGCAGTCGAGGCACGCCGCGACGCGCAGGCCGCCGGAAAGCCACTTGAGAAGTGGTACGACGTGTCTCAGCCAGCGACAGAACCTAGGT
>Ga0208722_1000529_pt1 | contig 10756 bp, 9 predicted proteins | sample LakMenEpi21Sep11_FD_150722 | JGI IMG/M metagenome (GOLD analysis project Ga0208722, IMG submission 150722) | Freshwater microbial communities from Lake Mendota, WI - 21SEP2011 deep hole epilimnion (SPAdes) | ecosystem: Environmental > Aquatic > Freshwater > Lake > Epilimnion/Euphotic zone ... | reverse complement strand
ACTCCTAAGGGATAAGAATCCGTTAAACCTACGCTTATGGATATATCATTATCCATTGCACGCATTTGCTCTAGACTTCTATTAATTTCATTATCACTTCTTTTTAAAGAAATAAATTTTTTTAATGTTTCGTATTGATAACCATAAATGCCGACATGATGATAATAAAAATTATCTTTATTAATATTTTTTAATCTAAAAAAATCTAATGCATTATCAAAATTATTTATTTGCATTTCTTCTTTAGTTTCAATTTTTACAATATTTTTATTTTCTAAATCTTTTATAGAATTTAGTTCTGTGGCAAGAGTTGCTATTTGATAAGAATTATTATTCATAAATTTATCTAATAATTTTATTGCTGATGGATCAATATTTGGCATGTCTCCTTGTAGATTAATAATATTGTCGGGTTTTTTAGAAAAATTTTTTTCTATAGCTTCAAAAATTCTATCGGAGCCTGTTTTATGTTCTTTGCTAGTTAAAATACTTTTTCCACCAACATCTTTAATAACTTTTGCAATTTCTTCATCTGCTGTTGCGACATAAACTTCACCAATTTTACTATCGATTGCTCTCTGCCAACAATGAACAATCATGGGTTTATTATTAATTAACAATAATGGTTTATTAGGTAATCTTGTTGCTCGTAAGTGGCTTGGTATTAAAATAACTGTATTGTTCATAATTAAAATTATGCGACTGTAAGACGCATAAAATAGATTTTAATAAAAATTTTTTACTTTAAAGATTATGATGTTATACAATTTAGATTATAAAAATCACTAGAATATGGACAGTTTTGAATTTAATAAAATTGCTGCAGCAATACTAGTTGTTGCTTTATTATTAATTGGTTTAAACCAAATTGGAGATTCTGTTTATCGCGTAAAAAAACCTGAGACTCCAGGTTACAAAATAGAAGGTGTAGCAGAAACAAAAGCTCCTGTTAAAGGTGAAGCTAAAAAAGAAGAAAAATTAGCAGATATAAAAATTTTATTAGCAACAGCAAATGTTGCCGCTGGTGAAAATACATTTAAGAAATGTGCAGCCTGTCATACTAATGTAAGTGGGGGTGCATCAAAAATTGGTCCTCCTATGTGGGGAATTGTTGGTAAAAAATCTGGTTCACATCCAGAGTTTAAATACTCGTCTGCACTTGCTGCTCATGGAAAAGCTTGGTCCGTTGAAGAGCTAAACGGGTTTTTATATAAGCCAACTGATTATCTTAAAGGAACTAAAATGGCTTTTGCAGGTATTGCTAAAGATGAAGAAAGAGCAAATCTAATTGCATATTTAAGTACGCTTAAATAGTTTTCTTTATATTCTCTTCAAAAAAAAATAAATTATTTACTAATGACATTTTCTTATTTAAGTCCGCTTTTTAATCCTAAATCATTAAGAATGTTGTTTCTTGGCTTTGCGGCTGGTCTACCTATTCTTCTAATTTTTTCTACACTATCTGTTTGGTTGTTTAAGGCTGGAGTAAATAGGGCAACTATAACTTTATTTAGCTGGGTTGGTTTTGCATATTCTTTTAAATTTATTTGGACGCCTATAGTTGATAATTTAAAATTACCAATACTAGGCAAATTAGGGCACAGACGAAGTTGGCTACTGTTGTCTCAATTAATGATAATCCTATCATTAATTTTTATTTCTTTTACAGATCCAAAAACTTCCCTGATATGCACAGCAATAGCAGCAATATTTATTGCATTCTCAAGTGCAACTCAGGATATCGTTCTAGATGCCTTTAGAATCGAGTCTGCCTCAAAAAATCTACAAGGGGCATTATCTTCAATGTATTTAACTGGTTACCGGATAGCGATGATTGTCGCCGGAGCTGGAAGCTTATGGATTGCATCATTCTTAGGAACAGAAATTTATAATCAAAAGGTATGGCAACAGGTTTATCAAATAATGGCATTGCTTATGCTATTTGGAGTCCTGACAGTTTTCTATTCTTCTGAGCCAAAAATAAAAAGAAATATTGAAAAAAATTCTAATCAAAAAATTAAATTCTTTATTGCTTTTTTAGTTTCTCTGGCAGGATTTATTTTATGCTATTTATATTTTAAAGATTTATTTGATAGCAAAGACCCTATTATTAATTTTTTAAATGAATTTATTAAAATTATTTTTTGCTTCTTAACATTTTCTTTAATTATATTTTTTTTAATCAAAATAAAATTTCTTAACAAAGAATCTGCAAAAAATGCTTATGCAAAACCTGTTTTAGATTTCCTAAATAGATACGGATCAAAAGCAACTTCAATTCTACTTCTAATAGGTTTGTATAGAATTTCAGATGTAGTCTTAGGAGTAATGGCCAATGTTTTTTACATAGAGAAAGGTTTTTCAATTGCAGAAATTGCTACCTATTCAAAATTCTTTGGAACTATAGCCACCATTGTTGGTGGCGTTATTGGAGGTCTTGCTTCAGTTCATTTAGGGGTAATGAGATCTTTGTTTATTGGAGCATTAATTTCAGCATTAAGTAACATATTATTTGCTTGGCTGGCGCTTGTTACTGCAGATGTTAAAATTTTAGCTTTTGTTATTACGGCCGACAATGTTGCGAGCGGTTTTGCGGGAGCTACTTTTATAGTCTATCTTTCGGCATTAACTTCAATAAAATTTACCGCAACACAATATGCTCTTTTTAGTTCAGCAATGTTATTTTTGCCTAAACTAATTGCTGGTTACGCAGGAGGTTTCGTAAACTTATTTGGCTATCCAACATTCTTCATATTCACTGCTATCATTGGAGTTCCAGTTCTTTTGCTGATTATGTGGATAAACAAAACTATTAAAATTAATAAAAAATGATTTACAGAAATAACATTGGGGCATATATCTCGCTTGTGAAAAAAATATTATTATCTGCCATTTTAACTATATTAATCTGCAACACCGTTTCTGCTCAAAATTCTCCTTTTCCATTAAAGAGACAAGATTATTTAGATGCAAATAAAAAAGAATTAGAAAAAATATTTAGCAGCATAGATAAAGATGGTGATGGAAAAATTACAAAAGATGAATTTTACGCAAACCCTTTAAAGGACGCCGCAGCAAGATTTGATAATACCGATACAAGCAAAGATGGCGTTGTTACGCTGGAAGAAGAAAATGCTGCAATTGCTAAATTAAAAAAATTAGAAGCAGACGCTAAAAAGAAACAAGCTGAACAAAAAAAAGACCCAGCTCCCAAAAAATAATTTAATCTAAAAAATATATTTTAGTTATAACGGAAATATCTGTTATTATTCTAAAAGATCTATAAGAATATGTTGCTTACAGTCAAAAGCCCCATCGCGAATATTTACAAAAAAAATAATAATAAATCTGAGATTGTTACCCAAATTCTTTTAGGAGAAAACTTTATTACTCAAAGCAAATTTGGAAAGTTTTATAAAGGATATAAAGCTTACGATAAATATAAAGGTTTTATTGATGCGAAAGATTTGCATTTAGATAAAAGAAAAAAAACATACAAGATTATTTCTAAAGACTGCAACCTATATAAAAAACCAGCTAACAAACATAAAACAAATAAAAAATTATTTTTTAATTCTAAAATATCTATTTTAGATAATAAAAATAATTTTATTCAAACAACTGTTGGATGGATTTTAAAAAGAAATGCTAAACCTATAAATTTTAAAACGAAACATTTTCTTGATAATGTTAGATTATATCTTAATACAAAATATCTATGGGGAGGCAACAGTCCTAAGGGGATAGATTGTTCTGCCTTAGTTCAAGAATTATTAAAATTTAATAATATATATTGTCCGCGAGACTCTAAGGATCAAAAAAAGTTTTTTAAAAAAGAAATTACGATCAAAAATATTAGAAAGGGAGATTTGTTATTTTGGAAAGGTCATGTTGCAATTGCACTAAATAATAAAAAATTAGTACATGCTTTTGGTGCTAGAAAAAAAGTAGTTATGATGGGAATAAAAGAAACTATTAAAAAAATATATTCAAAATCTAAATTGCCACTATTGTGTGTTAAGCGTATTAAAAATTTATAATTAAAAATATTTACAAAAATGAGAACATTTTTTCGAGTGATTCGGTCATATTTTATGCCTGCTTTGTTCTTGGCTCATAACAACAGGTAGTATCTCGAAAAAAATTTAATACTAAAAATGTCTTTACTAGAAAAAAAAATTATTGCTGTTCTTGGTCCCACAAATACCGGCAAAACTCATTTTGCAATTGAAAGAATGCTTCAGTTTGGATCTGGAATTATTGGATTCCCGCTTCGCTTACTTGCAAGAGAAGTTTATGAAAAATGTATTCAAAAAGTTGGTGCAGAAAAAGTTGCTCTAATAACTGGTGAAGAAAAAATTATTCCACCGTACGCAGATTATTTTTTATGCACAGTTGAATCTATGCCTCTCGATATTAATGCTGAGTTTGTAGCAATAGATGAAATTCAAATGTGCGCTGATCCAGAAAGAGGTCATATCTTTACTGATCGTTTATTAAATATGCGAGGAGATAAATTAACAATGTTTCTCGGTTCTAACATTATGCAAAATATAATACAAAAATTTGTTCCTGAAGTTGAATTTATATTTAAAGAAAGATTTTCTAAACTTTCTTATTCTGGTCATAAAAAAATTTCTAGACTTCCTGGTCGAACGGCAATTATCGCTTTTTCTGTTGATGAAGTTTATGCCCTTGCAGAATTTGTTAGAAGACAAAGAGGTGGAGCGGCAATTGTTATGGGATCTTTGAGTCCTAAAACAAGAAATGCTCAAGTTGAATTATATCAATCTGGTGATGTTGATTTTCTTGTTGCAACAGACGCAATTGGAATGGGAATTAATATGGATATTGATCACATCAGCTTTAACAATCTAAATAAGTTTGATGGAAGAAGAAACAGACATCTTCGACTAACAGAAATAGGGCAGATAGCGGGGAGAGCCGGTAGATATATGAATGATGGAACTTTTGGTATTACAGGGAAATGTGATGAATTAAGTCCTGAGCAAATAGACAAATTAGAAAATCATAAGTTTGATAGCGTCATAAATATTTATTGGAGAAATTCTAATTTAGATTTTTCAAACATAGAAAGTTTATTGAATAGCCTTGATCAGAAACCTTATGATTATAGTCTTTTAAGAAACAAAGATCTATTAGATGAAAACGTATTAAAAACTTTAATAGTAAAAAATAATCAAATTAAAACTGATTATAAAAACAACAATCTGTCTACTTTATGGGAGTGTTGTCAGATACCAGATTTTACAAAAAGTTCCTATAATGAGCACATTGATATTGTTAGAAAAGTCTTTGAATTTTTAGTTTCTGATAAGGGAAAAATACCTAATGAATGGATGCGCGCACAATTAAATGGTCTAGATAATGAATCTGGAAATATTGATACAATTGCAAACAGAATCTCACATGTAAGAACTTGGGCCTATGTTTCTTATAAAAAAAATTGGGTTGAAAATAGTGATTATTGGATAGCTAAAACAAAAGATATTGAGGATAAACTTTCTGCAAAATTACATGAAGAATTATCAAAAAGTTTTATTGATAGAAGAATAAGCATTCTCTCTAAACACTTAAAACAAGATGCAAAATTAGAAACTAAAATCTCAGAAAAAGATGAGGTAATTATTGATAAACAATTTATTGGTACCATTAAAGGTTTAAGACTTAATTTGGATTTTTCAAGCACCGCTCTACAAACAGATATAAAATCTATAAAGAAGGCTGCTCGTCAGGGAGTTGTGGAAGAATTAAAAAAAAGAATTAATAATATTGTTAAAGAAAATATTGAATCTGCAGCACTTCAATTAAAAGAAGATTTTAAAATATTCTGGAAAGAAAATCCTATAGCGACAATTATTCCTGGAAAAGATTATTTGAATCCCAAAATAAAGCTATTAATTGACGACTCTTTAGATGTGGATGAGCAAAGTGAATTAAAAAATTATTTAGAAAAGTGGATTGATAAAGAAAAAAATCTTCACCTTAACGATCTAATAAAAACTTCAAAAATTAATTTAGAAAACAGCTATGCTCGAGCTTTATGTTTTAGATTGTTTGAAAACCATGGAGTATTAAAAAGATTAGATGCCGAAGATTTACTGAAGAACCTGGATAAAGATCAAAGAGCTAATATTAAAAAAATTGGAATTAAAATTGGAAGATACCACATCTATCAACCTTTTATGATCAAGCCAAAAGCTGTAAACTTAAAAATAATTCTTTGGAATTGTTTTAATAATAAAACTCAAAGAGAGAAGTGTCCTACTTTTGGATTGAATTTTTTAAAAAATTTTGAAACAAAAAATAAAGAATTTTTATTAATATGTGGATTTGAAACTTTTGAAAATTATATTGTCAGAGTTGATATATTAGAAAAACTTTTTATAAAAATCTTAAGTTCAACAAATAATAATCAATTCACTATATCTTCTGAAATGCTTAATCTTCTAGGGTGTGGAAAGGAAGATTTTGAAAAATTATTAAAATTAATGAGCTATAAAAAAATAGATAAAGACAAGGATATATTTAGTTATGATTTCAAACGTAAAGATAAGAAAAAGATTAAAAAAGATAATGTTAAAAAAAATATAAATAACCCCTTTGCTTCTCTTAAGAATTTATCTTTAAACAATTAAATAATGCTATGTATTTTTAAAGATAATAATAATATTATTAAAAATAAATTATTCTCATAAAATAATAAATGACATACGTAGTGAATGACAATTGTGTTAAATGCAAACTAACTGATTGCGTTGAAGTCTGTCCTGTAGATTGTTTTTACGAGGGCGAAAATATGTTGGTTATTAATCCAGATGAATGCATTGATTGTGGTGTTTGCGAACCAGAATGTCCTATCAACGCTATCGAACCAGACACAAATAAAAATACTGAAAAGTTAGTAATATTAAATAAAGAGATGTCTGCAAAATGGCCTAATATTAATAAAAAAAAAGATCCGCTGCCTGATGCAGATAAATTTAAAAATATACCTAACAAACTTGAAAAGTACTTTAGCGATAAACCTGGCTCAGGTAATAAATAATCTTGTAAGCTTGTATTAACTATTCGGATGCTATATTAAGCGCCATGGAATTTCTAAAAAAAATCATGAAGAATAAAAAATCCCAGGATAAGAAAAAAGAATCAAATATTAAAAAAAACAAAAAAATTAAATTAGAAAAAAAACCATTAAAAAAAGAAATTCCTAAAAAAGAAATTCAAAAAAAAGAAAAGCCTCCTATAGAAATTAAACCTAAAGGAAAACGTGGAAGACCTAAAAATCCAGAAAATAAAAAAATTGCACAACAGACGACATCTGAACAAAAACCCTTAACGGCCTCTCAAAATGCTGCTGCTGAAATTATAATTACAAAAGTTGCAAAACAAGAATCAGATAAAAAAATTTATAAAGTTAAAGATCATGTTATTTATCCAAAACATGGTGTTGGTCAAATTGTTGCTATTGAGAGTAGCGTGATTGCTGACATTGAAATGACTTATTATAAAATTCAGGTAACCAAAGATAAATTAATTTTAACAATTCCTGTTAATCAACAGGGAAACTTAAGACCTATATCAAGCGTAAACCAAATTAATAAAGCGATATCAATCTTAAAAGGTAAACCAAAAATTAGAAGAACTATGTGGAGCAGAAGAGCTCAGGAATATGATCAAAAAATAAATTCTGGTGAAATTTATCAAATTGCAGAGGTGGTAAGAGATTTAAATAAAAATAGTGAAATTCCAGTTGATCAATCTTATAGCGAAAGACAATTATTCGAAAAAGCCTACGATCGTTTATTAGGAGAGGTTGCTATTGGAATGCAACTTACTAATGAGGATGCTAAAAAGAAATTAGATAAAGCTCTTGGTAAGAAAGAAACTGTAACTGCAGAGCCTATATAAAAAAAACGCCCTTCAAAAAATTTGAAGAGCGTTTTTCTTGAAAACTCAAAAAACTATCTTCTTCTTTTTTTTGCTTTCTTAGCTGGTTTTCTTCTAGAAGATTTTCTTTTCTTAGAAGTTTTTTTAGCTGCTTTTCTTTTTTTAGCCATTTTTTTCTCCCGTTACGTTAATGATCACTTAAATAATTTAAGTGATTCGCATTAAGAAATACTTAAAAACATATCGCTTACTAAGTCAAATTGTTATTTTTGTACAAAATTTTTTTAAAATGAATTAATTTTTTTTGATTCAAATTTTATTGTTTTACAATCGTTTTTTAATATTTTTTTTACGCTTAATATTGTTTACATTTCATTTAAGTGCACTCGTAGCTCAGCTGGATAGAGTACAAGTTTCCTAAACTTGGTGTCAGAAGTTCGAATCTTCTCGAGTGCACCAAATTAAAAATAAAGTTTTTCTAATTGATCTCCATAAACTTTTTTTACTTGATGTCTTCGTGTTTTCATCGTTGGAGTAAGCATTTCATTCTCAATAGTAAATGGATCATCAATAATTATAAATTTCTTAATTTTTTCAATAATGCTCAGTTCATTGTTAACTTTATCAATAATAAATTGTATTTTATTTTTTCTATCTTCTAAATCTTTTGCAACAACTATTAGAGCTACTAAAAAATTCTTTTTATCTCCATAAATGTAGCTTTGAATAATTTCTGGATAATTTGCTAATAAATTTTCTATTTTGCTAGGGGCAATATTATCTCCCCCAGCATTTACAATAATATCTTTTTTTCTATCAGTAATTTTTAAATATCCTTCATGGTCAATTTCTCCTATGTCTCCAGTATATAACCAATTATCTCTTAAAATTTTTTCTGTCTCACTCTTATTATTCCAATACCCAAGCATTACATTTTCCCCCTTAACTAAAATCTCTCCATCTGGGGCTATATTGACCTCTACATCTTTAAAAATTTTTCCAACTGTGTCTATTTTAATTTTATCAATTGAATTACAGCTAACAACAGGCGAGGCCTCTGTTAGTCCATAACCTTGTAATGTTGGTAGACCTAAAGAATTTAAAAAAACCCCAACATTATAATCCAAAGGTCCTCCGCCAGAGATAAACGCTTTTATTTTTCCTCCAAATTGGTTCTTAATTTTTTTTCTAACAATTATATCTAGTATAAAATTAATAAATTTTTCAAAAAAACTCATTTTTTTAAATAATATTTTTTTCTCACCTAATTCTAATGTTTTGTTAAAAATCATTTTTTTGAAACTACTCTGATTTTGTAAATTGATTTTAATTTTATTAACAAGATTTGTATAAAACCTCGGCACTGCAGTCATAATAGTTGGTCTTGCAATTTTTAAATTGGCTAATAATTTATCTAAACTTTCTGAGTAAAATATTTTTGCTCCTAGGCTTAATTGAACAAATTGAACTGTATGTTCGTAAGAATGAGATAGCGGTAACCAAGTGACAAAAGTATTTTGTTCTTCTTTAATAAAATATAAAAATTCTAAAGCACCTTCGCAATTTTTTAGTATGCCGCCATGTGATAACACGACTCCCTTGGGTGTTCCTTGTGTACCAGAGGTATAAATAATGCAAGCAGGATCTTTTCTTATTAAACTTTTGTTAATCTTTTTAAAAAATATTTTTGTTTCTTCAATATCAATTTTTTTTTCTATAATAGTTGAAAAATTAATAACATTGTCTGCAACAACTTCGTTGGTTTCATTTAAGAGAACAATAAAATTAAAATTATAATTAATTTTTCTTGCAGCCAATAAAATATTCTTTAACAGTTGAGCGCTTGAGACAATTAATCCTGAAGGCTTGCAGTCATTTATTGTAAATGCAAAATCATTTACTGTGTATGTTGTGTAATTTGGAACCGTAATGGCTGAGTTTAATAATATTGCAAGATCTGCAATTAACCATTCAGGTCTATTTTCTGAAACTAATAATACTCTATCTCCTTTGATAATTTTTTTTTCATTTAAAAATTTTGCAAGCTTTAAAACATTATTATTTGTATCAGCCCAAGTATATGTCTGAAATTTTTTTAAGTTTAAATTATTAAAGAACAAATGATCTTCATTTTGATATTTTTCAAATTGTAAAAAAAATATTTCATTTAAACTGTTATAAGATGAAATTTGCATAACTATTATTTTACTTTTTTAATCTATTTATTCTACAATTGTTATTTTAGGTGCTAATAATAAAATTAAATATATAAGCATTTTTTAAAATGAGATCTCTATATAATAAAATTTTATCTATCTGCTCAAAAAAACAATCTGAAAAATTTTTATATTTTATAAGTTTTATTGAGAGTAGCGTTTTTCCAATTCCAATTGTTTTTTTAATGATCCCTGTCCAATTAGTAAAAAGGCATAGAGCAATGGCTATTGGTTTTTTTGTAACTGTATTTTCGGTACTTGGTGGAGCCTTAGGATATTATTTGGGATATTTTTTTTATGACACAATTGGAGCAAGGGTCATAAGTTTATATGGATATCAAGAATCTTTTATTACATTCACAAATTCAATCACAAAAGAAATGGAGTTTTGGATCGTATTTTTTTATGCATTTACTCCTCTTCCTTACAAACTTTTAACTATTGGTAGTGGATTTGTTCAGTTTAATTTTTGGATATTTATTGTTGGCAGCTTCATATCAAGAGCAATTCGTTTTTTAGCAATAAGCTTTTTGATATGGAAATATGGTGAAGGTATAAAAAATTTTATAGAAAAATATTTAAACATCTTATCGATAGTAAGTGTAATCTTATTATTAATAATATTTTTT
>Ga0208722_1000527_pt1 | contig 10773 bp, 5 predicted proteins | sample LakMenEpi21Sep11_FD_150722 | JGI IMG/M metagenome (GOLD analysis project Ga0208722, IMG submission 150722) | Freshwater microbial communities from Lake Mendota, WI - 21SEP2011 deep hole epilimnion (SPAdes) | ecosystem: Environmental > Aquatic > Freshwater > Lake > Epilimnion/Euphotic zone ... | reverse complement strand
TTACATTTGTTATACCAAAGTGATATATGATATATGATATATGATATATGATATCTAATTATTAATAACAAGATTTTCATTCTGGTTCAGTTCGTGTTCATAACATAGATTGTGTACTTTGAGTGGGGCTATTCTTCCAACACGCTGGGCTCTTCCAATAGCTTGCTGTTTATCAGCGTCCATTGAGTGTAATATTATTACATCTGTGGCAACACTAATATCAATGCCCGAACCAGCATATTGTGTAGTAAGCAAAATAACATTAGTATTTCCATATTTAAAGTTGTTAAGGATATTCATCATCTGGTTAGTATTACCCTTGAGACATGCGTGTGTTATATTGTTAGTCGTAAGTATTTCAGTAATTTTAGAGAATGCAGCATCTACGCGACTGAATACAATGAACTTGCCTGCTCGGTTATTCAATATCAATTCAATCAAGGTATCCTCTTTGCTCAATATGCCTTTTCCAATAGAATCTTTGTTTGATAATTTTACAGCCTCCTCTTTTTTATCTGGAACAATTGCTGTCAAATTGTCAGTACTAGTTATTTCTTTGCGACAATTAGGGCACCTCTTGATATTATCTCCGGTCATTCCCCTGTTATTTAATAAATTAATAATGCAACTACCACAAAATATGTGAGTACAATCCAAAATTATAGGGTGCGTTATATTATCCAAACAAATTGCACATGTTTTATTTTCAATCTCTGATATCCTCTCTGTCAAATCTTTCAGTTTTTCATTCAAATTGATTAGCTCTTGCTCTATCATCTTCAATTTATTAGCTTTTACATCGTCTGCTATATCCAATAAAGTAATATAATCCTTCTCTTTATATTTATTCTGAATAGCCTTGTTCATATCTGCGCATATCAAATTGGCTATTCCTGTCTCAGTTTCATTTTTACCTCCAAGTTCTTTGATAGCCCCCGAAATATCGTTCGCATTTATTTTTTCAAGCACATTCTGGCTAATGTAATTTTTAATTACCTTCAAATATTTTGACATCTTACACAAATAAAATGTCTCTACGATTGGAGGGATATCAAAGCTCTCTTTAACAAACTCCTTATTACACTTGACGAGCATAAAGTTCAGATATTCCTCTTTAATAAACTCCTTCATATTATGATGTAATGATATGGATGATGAATAAACGCGGTCACATATATTTAAATAGGTTCCGCTAATTAACCAAATATATAAATAGGAAAGCCCCTCTATTTTATTAATAATATCGTGGCATTCATCTACGATTACGCGCTTCCATTTATAGATATACGAAGAATGCTTTTGATCCTTGTATAATGAGAAATAATGAGGGTCATAATATTTGAATAATATAGACAGTGTAGTGTTTTTAATAAGAATTACATCATATTGATTGAAATAGTTGATAATTTCATCGTAGTCTGTATCGTATTTTGGCATATTCTTATTTATAAAATTAAGATTTTCAATAGCCAGATATTTCAAATTGGTACTCTCGCGCAATGTTCGTTCCCATTGGACGTATACGGGGCCACGAGGAACTACAATTAATGTAGAATTAATAATTTTATTTAAAGCTGCTATATTTTTATTCTTAGAACTTAATTTAAAATAATTATAAGCCTTGGAACTATGATAACTAATAATTTTCTCATTATTAACCCATATATTGTCAAGATTATTATGAGCTACTATAGACAATGCTATTAGCGTTTTGCCATATCCCACGATATCTCCCAAAATACCTATATTAGACTCTATTTCTTCACCCGTTATATATCTAATTTTTCTATGATTTTCCATCATAATCGCCTTATATAAGCAAGCTAATTGATGCGGTTTTAACTGTTTCTTTATTTTGGCAGGCTGAACACACCGAGGCGACTCATTATCTAACTCAATATTATAAATTACACTATCATAATTATAATAATCATTAGACATTATACATATATTATATTATAATATGCAAATATATTTTATATACATTTATAATCTCCTTGTAAAATGATATAAGAATTAATATCAAATATTAAATATAATGAACGAAGCAAGCGAATCTGTCACAGATACCCAAGTATCAATTGCTGAGGTACAAGAGCCTACTGTTATTGCAACAACCGAACCGACAAGACCGACAGGTAATAATGGGGCGCCAGAAAAATTGAAGCGCATTATCTTTGCTTTACCTGGGGATAATTTTAGTTCTAAGTTTTTAATTTCTTGGACTTCTACAATTAGCAAGGTTATGGATATGCGCAAATATGATATATTGATTTCTCCAGCAACAGGTTCATATGTTTCTTTTGTAAGAATGAAAACGCTTGGATTGGATACGCTAAGAGGAGATGCTCAAAAGCCTTTCAATAATGAAGATTTTGATTTGTGGGTTACGATTGACAGTGACATTATATTTACACCCGAACAAGTTATTGAATTGATTGAATCTGCCGAACATCATCCTGTTGTCGCGGGTATGTATAGAATGGCCGACTTGACAAATTATGCTTTTGTTAAAGATTGGGACATTAATTATTTCAAAGAAAATGGAACATTTAAGTTTAGTACTCCAGAAGAAATTGATGTATGGAAAAAGGAAACTTCATTCAAATATTATCCAGTCGCTTATACTGGAATGGGATTTATGGCAGTTAAAAAAGAGGTTTTTGATAAAATGCAATATCCATATTTTGACGCCGAATTAAATATAATTATAGCAGATGATGGAAAGGTAATCCGAGATATATGTAGCGAGGATGTTGCGTTTTCAAAAAATATCATCAAAGCTGGTTATCAAATTATGATTAACACAGATATACGCGTAGGGCACTTAAAACAGTTGGTAATTTAAAATATCATTAAAATTATAGAATATAATGAACATTATTTTTTCATTAATAGAAAATGCTAATAGCTATTATCCATTTTTAATTGTAATATTATATATATTATACTATTTAATATCAAACTCATTTATGTTTTTAATATTAATAATTGCAGGGATATTAATAGGATTCTATATAATATATATATTCAGACATAATATATTATATTATTATTCATAATCATTGTCTTTATTTTACACTATTAAATATTTTATTTATAATATAATTAAATCCTGTATCTTTATTTTTTGCATTATTTCTCGCTCCCTCTCGTACCCGACCATTACCTCTTCCGCGACCTCTTCCCCTCCCGCTCCCTCTATAGCCCCCTATAATTTTATTATCTTCCTCATTATCTTTTTTTTTTGATTTGCTATCTTTACCGCTTGTATCTTCAGCCTTTTCATTTTTTTCTTCTGATTCGTCATCGCTATTATCGCTGCTGCTTTCGCTACTGCTTTTTTCTTCAACCTTTTCATTTTTTTCTTCTGATTCGCTATCACTGCTACTGCCTGTATCTTCATCTTCATTTACAGGCTCTTCTTTAGCGGGCTTTTGTATAACAGGCTCTTCTTTAGCGGGCTCTTGTATAACAGGCTCTTCTTTAGCGGGCTCTTGTATAACAGCCTCTTCTTTCGCAGGCTCTTGTATAACAGGCTCTTCTTTGACAGATATTTTTTTAACACTTCCCCTTACCGTATCTTGCAAATTATCAATTTGTTCTTTAGAATTTTGAGAAAATGAAAAAGGCATCATATAAGAATATTCTTGATCGACAGGTGGAGCTTGCTGGACAGGTGGAGCTTGCGGATGTGCTGAGAAAGAGAAGAGTGAAGATTGAGCAGGTAATGCTTCAGGTGTTGGAGCTGACCTTACATAAGGCTCTTGATTATATTGATATACAGGATTATTATTTAACACATTAATTTCTGGTTCTGCAGGAGAAGAAGAAGAATAATAATAATATATTAACCCACCGCATATAATTAGAAATACAAATATTCCTATACCTATCAATACCCATTTAAATTTTCCCATTATACCTTCATCTTCATCATCTTCATCTTCATCATCCTTTTTTTCAGGCTTATCAGGAGTAGCAGGCTTATCAGGAGTAGCAGGCTTATCAGAAGTAGCAGGCTTATCAGAAGTAGCAGGCTTATCAGAAGTAGCAGGCTTATCTACCGTCGGTGTATCTGGAGAGGTTATTTTATCTTGCTCTTCTCTTGTTTTTACGGCATCGTTTAGATTTTTTGTTAATTCATTATTATCTATTATAAAATCTTCAAAGCTTTTATTTAGAATATTTCCTAATTTCTTTATTATAGGATTGTTTTCTAATTTAGAATTTAAAATTTCGTCTTTAGTCATTGCATTTTGCTTATTAGCACCTTCTAAGACATTTATTAAATCATTTATTAATAATGATGAATTCATAATTTATATTCTTCTATATTAATATATTAAAATAATATGTTTTTCTTCTTAATAGATTAGATATATAATGGAATTATTAAAGCCTATTATTGTCAAAAGGTGGATATCTGAAAATAAGTATATCACATATGTATTTGATAATAATACAGGCAATATAGGCAATAAATATAAGCCTGATGATATCGTGATAAATGAATATATATTTCAGGATAATAATATAAAAGACGCTTTAAATAAGATAGCATATCATATATATAATTATGAAAATAATAAGAAGTCGCAGCAGCCACTAAGATTTCCTTATTATTGCTGGGATGAAACTTTAGGGAAACCCTTGCTTTTTGATATTAAAGAGATTTATTGGAAGGGTTATGATGTTAATCCCTTAAAATCTAAGGATAGGACATCAAAGAAACTTGAAGAATCTATAGAGTACACCAATAATGATAATGATGAATTATTTAATAACGATTTAATCAATATAGTTTTTCGTAATGATTTTGATTATGAAAATAAATATTATTTTAATAAAAATGAAGATGTCAGTATTGAAGCCATAGCCAAACTTATCAAAGACGAAGAATCTATTGTCAGGCTCTATAATCTTCAGGTATTGAAAGTGGTAGAACAGAACGAATATTATAACGAGGTTATATTTGAGTATAGAATGGAAAATATGGAGCCGCTTATTGTATTGTTTGATAAACTTAAAACAGACGAAGAAATCCAGTTGATACAATTTGCGAATAATAATAATGCAATATATAAATTATATAAACACCACACACTTGAAAAGAAATATTTAGATTACAAGTTTAAACTCAATGCCGCCAAAAAAGAAAGCAAGGATATATCTGTTATAAACCTTTATTACAAGAACAAGAATATAAAATTGTCAATATTTAAAGACGGTATTTTCAAATTGGCTTTTAAGTATGACATAGATAATGGCGAGAATAAGAGCAATATAATACATATTAAGGACGATATTGTCAGATATTTAAAGAAGTTCAATATAAATGCCGTTTTCAAAGAGATAGATATTAATCTCCGAATAAACTATTCAATTGACATTTTAGAATATAACAAATTAATTAAAAAAATAGGAACATACGCGAAAATATTTGAGGATTTTGTGCTTAATAAGAAAAAATCTAAGGGAGTTTTTAAATACAAGAGAATCGCTGGCAATTCTATAGGCTTTGATTTAGACAATTTTATAATAAATAGAAGCGAAATACAGGAATCTACACTAGAAGAAATCTTAGCAGTGCTAAAAGATATGGGGATAAATACCACGATAAACTATATAAAGGGCGTTATTAATAAAAAAGCCGAAATACAGAATATAAAGCCGAATAATACTGATATAAGTGAAAAAGAAGAGACCATTATAATAATAAAGGAATACAATAATAATATAGATTTCTATGTAGATATTAAAAAGACATGTTCTTTCGTAGAGTTAGATAATTTAAAATATTGGCTCACGCGCATTATTGAAGATATCAGAAATGAAAGGAAACCTGCGCCCGGCGCTAAGAAAAAAATAATCGCAAAGATTGTTTTACCTGAACCCAAAAAACACTCTTCACCTAAGAAATCCTCTTCAAAATCATCTTCGTCCAAAAAATCATCTTCAAAATCAAGTGATAGTTTTAAGTTTGACGAAGAAGAATTTAATAATGAGAACTTTAATAATAGAACTTCTGGTGGCGGTGATGATAAGAATAGCAAAAATGATAACAATTATTTGATAAATAAATTAAATAATGCAGATAAAGAGCTTTATAAAGATCGCGGAAAAGGCAAAAATCCTGCGAGAAAATGCCAGAAGGAGTATCAGCCGCTTGTTCTAAAAAAAGAAGAGATTGAAATGTTAAAAGCCAAGGGATACAACCCGTACGATAAGAAGGTTTTTGATAACTATATTGAATATGGAAGTAGCGAAGATAACAAGAACTTTTATACTTGCCCGCGCATATGGTGCCCTATAAGTAATATCCCACTTGATGAAGCTCCAGGCACCGAATCTCTTAAATGTCCAGAAGAAAATGAGAAACCCATTATGATGAACGCAAATATGAAAAATGAAAATAAATCACGATATGTTTATTTACTTAAAGGAGATATTGAGATTCCTTGTTGTGGCAAAAGAAATCCCGAAAAAACTGCCAAGTTAGTTGATAGCAAAAAGACTGCTAAACCGCCATCTAAAAAAGCAATTAAAGATTTAGAAAAGAAGAAAAAGGCCGATGATAAGAAGAAGAAAAAGGGCGATAAAGAGATAGAAGAGATTCAGGAAGAAAACGAGGATGTCCCTGTCATCCCGGAAGCTAATGATATCCCGGAAACACAAGGAACTTCTGGCGATGGGAGCAATGAGAATGATAAGAATTATATTATGAATAAAATACCTGTTCCTAAAAATCGCTTTGGAGGAATACAAAAAGAGCTGTATTATATATTATTTGATGATTACAAGGATTATACGAAAAACTGTTTATCAAATAATAACATTAATAAACATAGCTGTGTATTAAGAAAAGGCTTGAATAATTCTGCTAATATTATCAATTCAATCGCTTATTTATTAGAAATTACCAAGGATGAGTTTATAAAGAATATAGAAGATAATCTGGATATCTTGAAGTTTTTGTCGCTTGAAAATGGGAATGTATTCAAGGATTTTTCTGACATAGAACCGGTTATACCTGAATTAAATAAAGAGTTATATGCAGAGTTAGTTAAATATGCTAATGTATCCAATGCAATTAATGTTCCAGATATTGAGGATAATAGTGAGAAATCCCTTTATCAAAAATCCAGATTATTATGTATATATAAATCTTATAAAAAGTTCATTAATTATTTAAAGTCAGAAGAGAATCCCTCTGGAAATGTTATCCATTATTTATATACATTAGTTGCAATCATATATAATAAGCTAATCGTCTTATGGGATGTAGAGATTGGGCTACCACATAGTGATGTGAGCATTGTATGTCCTCGGTATTCCTCAATAAATGACCTGCTTTTATATCTCGGGAAAAAAACGAAAGTCATTATGTTAATGACTTCTTCCGAAAATAAAGCAAAGGATAACGAGGTTGCCTATTATGAACCTATAATATCAAAATCCCTGAATAAAAAGGAGGGCCGATTTTTTTATCTTGATAATCATAAAAATATAGTTAAAATATTAAATAAATGTTCAGCGAATATAAACGATGCCAATAATAACTTCTATCGCAATTTAGAAAATATGAAAACTATCAGGAAGATAATTATAGAGGAAACAAACGGACAGAAAGACAGTGATTACAAAAATCAAATATATAGAACCTTGATAATCAACAAGGACCTCTCTATCAATAGAATAATATTGAAAAAAGATAATACAGCGTTATGTATTATTAAGTTCGAAAAACTTTCAATAATTATGCTTGATTTAATCATTAAACGCCTGAATATTAAAGATGTTCTATTTAGCGAGGATATTGACGGTAATAACTTCAAGATTTTTATAAGGAAAAGTCTCCATTCTAAAATTGTTAAAAAGTTTGAAAAAATAGATATAGCCGTTGATATAGGAGAGATAGCTAAGGAAAACAAATTTATGATAGACAGCAATTTACTATTTAAGGACGAGGCTTATAGTAGGAACCGTGGAATTATCAGCAATATATTGAATAAATACAATGATACTGGTAAATATTCAAAGGAAGAGAAAAGATGGCAAGATATGAGAAAACGCATCTATGATAAATTGCTTGATGCGAGATTTGATGACAAATATTACAATGACCTTTCTAAAAAATCCCGCAAAGAAATTATAAAAGCCTTATTGAATAATGTCGGCAGCGGAAGCGGAAGCGGTAGCGGCAACGGCAATAAAAGAGCGATGAGAGAATTGCAGATAATGCTTGAAGGCATTGATATATATTCGAGGAAAAATATTAAAGATTGGTATTCTAATGATTTGGCTTATTCTAAATATAATTATGTTAGTGATATTTCAAATAATATAAAGGAAGATGGAGATGATTTGATATTCACGCAGTACCTGGTATCCGACAGAGTACCTGAAAAAATATCTAATACCGGAGATTATTTGCCGAATGCTAACACTAATGTGAATGCTAATATTGGTTTCTATGAGCTAAAAAATAATCTGCGAAAGTCTAAGTCGCCTGATAATAGCGATAAGCAAAATGAAAATGAAAACAAAAATCAATATCAACATATTCCCGAAAATTGGAAAGGAATTGAAAAAGTTCTCACAAGAAAATGGACGAAATATAAGAAAAAGATATGGCCTAAGTTGCGCTATATAGATTCTACTTATACTGATAATAATATATATGAGCTTTTTGAGTATCTGCTTAACTATGACAAGAACCGTATAAATAATATTATCACTTTTGAAGATATTGTGGAATATACTTACAAGGAATATAAGGATCTATTATTAAATAATACACCGGATATTGATTTGGATTATAAAAATGAAATAGATATGCTATTTAAGGATCCACATTTCAAACATACATATATAAATACTATGAATATCGTGAATAATACAAACAAGACATTTAAGACGACACGAATATTTTTGGAAGATTACTTTTACAAAAGCGCTCCAGATGAGCGTAAAAAAATAATGAATATAATAGAATCTACGAAAGCCATTAAATATTACGGCGATATATTCTTGAAACAAATGTCTATCAATTTAAATATCAATATTATGGTTATACATCACCGCGTAGATTATGGAAAAGGTGTTGAAGTATCAAAGAGAGCCGGGAGCAAAGATTTAAAAGTATCTATCAAGTTTTTTAATGCCGGCGATAATAATAATCATACCGATATATTAAAGCGGCCTATAATTATTTTATATAGAAAAATAGAAAAAACATTCGTAGGCTATTATTTAATAAAACTTGTAGATGATAATAAGATTATCTATAACGAATTGAATGAAGCCGATGAAGATATAAAAAATATATTGAAACACCCGAACTCACTTGATAAAAGCAGTTCCCCCATAACTCACGCCATATAATAACATATACACTCCCGCCCTGCTACATTACGCTACACCAAGCCATTAAATGTATTTTATTTTTTGTTCGGGCAATTTATAGCATTTGCTAATCATACCTTCAATTCCCTTGTTGAGATTGAACTCAATCTGCAGATCGTCTTCGTTAAAGTCCTCGCGCATTTCGCCTGCGTCGCCTGGATAGCCTGCGTCTCCTGCGTCTTCCTCATTTATGCTCGTCAGCATATGATTTGTATCTTTGACATCCTTCAATAGCTCTATCATATACTCTTCATCGATCAATATCTTGCTATCTCCTGTACCGCAAGGAGGCTGTTGTCCTAACATAACATTTGCTGATACTCCATTTACCTTGTCGTATTCCGCGAAAATACTGGCGTTAATAAGCATATCCGTGGTTTCTTCAAAAGATGATTTGGCGAGTGGCCCAATATCTCCTCTGTTGATTCCGTGCCTGTCAATTGACATCAATTGTCCCTTGTATGTCATAGTATCTATGAGTAGCGACATATGCCTGTAATTCATAGAACCCTCGTTCGTAACAATTAGCAGCTCTTTATATAACGCGTATCGCGCTGCTTCAATACCAAGCGTATCATATATTTCGCGGATATCATTTGAAATCGTACGAGTACTATCAATATTCGGATTTGACAATAATTCTATCAAATTAGTTCCGTCAGTATCCAATACCCACTCAAGCATTTCATCAAAATTGTTCGTATCATCGTTGTATCTATAATATTTCTTCTTGTCCAGCGATACCTTCTTGATACCCTTATAACCCTTCAATAATATTTGATGTACGATATTGTGCTCAATTGCCTTGATTGTAGCAATCTCATCTCCATCTTTTAGAGCAACTTCAGTAAGCTTGATGCGAAATATGCATTCCTCGGCATTATCATCGCTATATACGCATTCAATATATTTATCATAAGCCGTATTCAGTTTTGTATAAATATCAATCATCTTCAAATTATAAGAGAGCATTTTGAACTTGTCAAATACCAGCCTGAGAACCCAAGGAGAAGAGCTCTTGGACTTCGCGGCGTTTCCGTTCATCTCTTCAAACTCCTTGTATATATTCATAATACCCTTGTCTTCTTCAATATTCGTCTCGTAATATTCGCCATTATCCCAGTATATCTCTGTGTATTTTAGAATATCCGACAATTTCGTAATCTCAATAGAGTTTTTAATATTCATCGCGTGATTCTTGGTAATATCAATCCTATCATCCTTGAAATCACCGCTCTCGTTTCTTATAGGATTAATGACACACGAAATATCATTCTTCATATATATCGTCAAAGTCGGTGTTTTGGTCTTCTTGGTAGCCGACAAGATTTCTTTGAGACGCGGAACACCCGAAGTAGCCTTGAC
>Ga0208722_1000525_pt1 | contig 10779 bp, 9 predicted proteins | sample LakMenEpi21Sep11_FD_150722 | JGI IMG/M metagenome (GOLD analysis project Ga0208722, IMG submission 150722) | Freshwater microbial communities from Lake Mendota, WI - 21SEP2011 deep hole epilimnion (SPAdes) | ecosystem: Environmental > Aquatic > Freshwater > Lake > Epilimnion/Euphotic zone ... | reverse complement strand
CCCGCTTCAAATTATTGGAACCATCAATGCTAATCACGCCTTGCTTGCCAAGCGCGCAGGTTTTCGCGCAATCTATCTTTCAGGTGGCGGAGTCGCAGCAGGATCATTGGGAGTTCCAGATTTAGGAATCACAACTCTTGAAGATGTTTTGATTGATGTTCGTCGTATTACCAATGTTTGCGATACACCGTTGTTAGTCGATGCCGATACTGGTTTTGGTCCATCAGCTTTTAACATTGGCCGCACTGTGAAGGATTTAATCAAAGCTGGGGCTGCGGCCATGCACATCGAAGATCAAGTCGGCGCAAAGCGTTGTGGACATCGCCCTAACAAAGAGATTGTTTCTAAGAATGAAATGGTGGATCGCATTAAGGCGGCAGTTGATGCGCGCACCGATGATAATTTTCAGATCATGGCGCGCACAGATGCGATCGCCAACGAAGGTCTTGATGCAGCACTAGAGCGCATCCACGCTTATGTCCAAGCCGGCGCTGACTTAATTTTTCCTGAAGCGATTGAAAACCTGCAGGATTATTCTAAGATTTCATCTACTGTTTCCGTTCCGATACTGGCAAACATCACTGAATTTGGAAAAACTCCACTGTTCACCCGTGATGAACTAGCAGCCAATGGGGTGGGTATGATCCTGTACCCATTGTCAGCCTTCAGAGCGATGAATAAGGCGGCCGAAAACGTCTATACGGCGATTCGACGCGATGGAACCCAGTCCAATGTGATCGACACGATGCAAACGCGGGATGAGTTATACCAAGCCATTAATTATTATGAATATGAAAAAGCACTTGACCAAACACTAGGTAAAGACAACGGGTAGGGACCATGACAGAAATCAAAGTAAAGAAGTCAGTTGCACTCTCTGGCGTACCAGCGGGAAACACTGCCCTTAGCGCGGTAGGTGGCGCAGATCTTCACTACCGCGGATACTCAATCAAGGACTTGGCGGCCAATTGTCAGTTTGAAGAAGTCGCATACCTATTGGTCCATGGTGCGCTACCTACGCAATCACAATTAGACACATACAAAGCAAAGCTCAAGGGTCTACGCGGGCTTTCACCTCAGGTCAAGACCGTCCTAGAGCAACTTCCAGCATCTGCCCATGCGATGGATGTTTTGCGTACAGGTTTTTCTGCAATTGGTGCAATCACACCTGAATCAGCTACGCACACACCTGAAGAAGCTCGCGATATCGCGGATTCGATGCTGGCAAAGACTGGTTCACTTCTAGGTTACTGGCACCACTTTGCAAATAGCGGAAAGCGTATTGAAGTAGAAACCGATGATGATTCAATCGGCGCGCACTTCTTGCATTTGCTACATGGCGAGAAGCCAAGTGCGCTGTGGGAAAAGGCAATGCACGCATCGCTAGTTCTTTATGCCGAACACGAATTCAACGCGTCTACATTTACTGGACGAGTTATTGCAGGAACTGGTGCGGACATTTACTCATGTGTTACCGGTTCAATTGGCGCACTTAGCGGTCCAAAGCATGGTGGTGCAAATGAAGTTGCACTAGAAATTCAACTTCGTTACTCATCAGCTGATCAAGCCGAAGCTGATATCCGCAAGCGTGTAGATGCCAAGGAAGTTGTTATTGGTTTTGGTCACCCTGTGTACACAGTGTCAGATCCACGTAACGAGATCGTCAAGGTTCTTACCAAGGAGCTGGCAGTGGCTGCTGGTAAAGAGAACTTGTATGACGTAGCAGATCGCATCGAATCTGTGATGTGGGAAGTTAAGAAGATGTTTCCTAACGTGGATTGGTTCTCTGCCGTTGCCTACGATGCCATGAAGATTCCAGTTAACTACTTCACGCCACTGTTCGTGATGGCACGTATTTCTGGTTGGACAGCTCACGTGATCGAACAACGAAATGATGGAAAGATCATTCGTCCAACAGCCACCTATGTTGGCCCAGAAGATTTAGCTTTTGTTCCAATCGAAAAGCGCTAAATAGTGTCTAGCCATGTAAGTCAAGGTAATCAGCCGTACGATCAAGTGATAATCGACATCGTCGATTATGCGCTGAACTACGAAATCACTTCGCCGATTGCATATGAGACTGCATGGAACTGCTTTATGGACACACTTGGATGTGGTCTTGAAGCCCTTGAATACGAAGCCTGCACCAAGCTTTTAGGGCCAGTTGTTCCGGGTTTAACGGTGGCAAATGGCGTAAAAGTTCCAGGAACCAAACATGTATTAGATCCAGTGCAAGGTGCATTCAATATCGGCGCCATGATTCGTTGGTTAGATTTTAATGACACTTGGTTGGCGGCCGAATGGGGTCACCCGTCAGATAACTTGGGTGCAATTCTGGCAACTGCAGATTGGTTATCACGTACGACCGATAAGAAATTCACGATCAAAGATGTTTTAACTGCCATGATCAAGGCCCATGAAATTCAGGGCTGCATCGCACTGGAAAACTCATTTAACAAAGTCGGCCTAGATCACGTTATTTTGGTCAAGGTTGCATCAACAGCCGTTGTTGCACAGATGATGGGCCTAACCCGTGATCAAGCACTGGCTGCAGTTTCCTTGGCTTGGGTTGATGGGCAATCACTTCGCACCTACCGCCACTTTCCAAATGCAGGGTCACGAAAGTCTTGGGCGGCAGGAGATGCCACATCTCGCGCAGTACGACTTGCATTGATCGCAAAGACCGGCGAAATGGGTTACCCATCTGCGCTGACTGCAAAGACGTGGGGCTTTTATGATGTTTCTTTCAAGGGACAACCATTTAAGTTCCAGCGTGCTTATGGTTCGTATGTCATGGAAAACATTTTGTTCAAAATTTCATTCCCGGCAGAATTTCATTCACAAACTGGCGTAGAAGCGGCTATGACGATTTACCACCAAATGCAGGCAGCTGGTAAAACTTCGGATGACATTGCCAAGGTCACGATTCGTACTCATGAAGCATGTATCCGAATTATTGATAAAAAGGGGCCGCTTAATAACCCAGCAGATCGCGATCACTGTATTCAGTACATGGTTGCAGTTCCCTTTATTTTTGGTCGCTTAACTGCGCGCGATTATGAAGAAGACATCGCAGCAGACCCACGCATTGATGCTTTGCGTGAAAAGATTGTGTGCGTAGAAGATCCTGGCTATACCGCCGATTATCACAACCCTGAAAAACGCTCGATTGCCAACGCAATAACGGTTGAATTTACCGATGGCACCGTGTTTAACGAGGTAGCCGTTGAATACCCAATTGGCCATGCTCGTCGTCGCACCGACGGTATTCCGCTATTGATTGAGAAGTACAAGACCAATCTTGCGCGCATTTATGACGCAGATAAGCAGAACAAAATCCTTGATTTGTGTCTTGATTACAACAAGCTGGCAGCAACTGCAGTAAATGAGTTTATGGATTTGATGGCTCTTTAATGAGCGACATGTCAGCACAGGTGCGTCGTGCGCTAGATGTTGCCGTAGAAGCAATTGGTGGTTCACCCCGCGAAGGCCAGATTGAAATGGCCGAAGCGGTAGCTAACGCACTAACTGATCGTCATCACTTAATGGTGCAAGCAGGTACTGGTACCGGTAAATCCCTTGCCTATTTGATTCCCGGAATCGTGCATGGACGCAAAGTCTTAGTTGCAACTGCAACCCTTGCCTTACAACGCCAATTAGTCGATCGCGATCTACCGGCAGTTGTCCCAGCGCTGGAAAAAGAGTTAGGCCGCGAAATTTCTTACGCAATTTATAAAGGCGTCGGCAACTATGTCTGCCTGCAAAAGATGAACAGCGAAGAGATTGATCCAGATACCGAGCTAGTGATGGAAGTTTCCTCACTTGAAAAAGATGCTAAACGGCTAATTGCCTGGGCTAAGACACCAGGCGTCACCGGAGATCGTGATGATGCCCCCGAAGTAGACCGACGTGTGTGGGCAGCAAACAGCACATCTGGTCGCGAATGCGTAGGAGCCGATGTCTGTGCTTTTGGTTCGCAGTGCTTTGCAGCCAATGCGAAAGCTAAAGCCCAGACCGCCGATATCGTCATTACTAATCACACCTTGCTTGCCATTGAAATTGTGGATTCACACCCAATCCTTCCTGAACGCGATTGCGTGATTTTGGATGAGGCTCACGAATTTATGGATCGCGCAACGCAAGCGGTTACTGATGAACTTACTTCTAACCGAGTTCTGCGCGCTGCGGCAATGGCCCGAAAGTTCATGCCTGGCAAGCTTTCAGATGCATTCCACAAATCAGCTAATGATTTCCACGAATCTATGGTCGATTACGGCGAAGATGTGAAAGGGGATCCCACTGCGCAAGGCCGGTTAGAAGAGATTCCGCAATCCCTTGAATTTTCTATTCGGAAAGTCATGGAAGCATCAAAAGCAATCGTGCAGTATCTATCGGCAGATGATGAAATCATCGACACTGATGCCTTGGCAGAGCGCGCTCGTGTTAAGGGCGCGGTCAATGAGATTGCAACTACTGCCAGCACCTTGCTGAAAATGGGCGATGGTTTAGTGCTGTGGTATGAACCAACTTTTTCCACTCTTTGTTTAGCACCTTTGTCAGTTTCAGAAGTTCTGCGTGAAAACCTTTTGACCCGAACTCCTGTGATTGCAACCTCTGCGACTTTAACTATTGGCAAAGGCTTTGATTCGATGGCCAAGAGCATTGGCTTCTTGGTTAATGAAGAAATGAATGCGGATTTAAAAGATGGAGAAGTAGATCCAGCAAATGTTCAGATGCTAGATGTTGGATCTCCCTTTGATTTTGCTAACCAAGGTGTTTTGTATATGCCTAAGCATTTGCCAGAACCAGGTCGAGATGGCCCAAGTCTGGATGTCTTAACTGAACTGGGTGAACTCATTGATGCTGCAGGCGGGCGAACCCTTGCGTTGTTTTCTTCATGGCGTGGGGTAGAGGCTGCAGATTTACATTTACGTAAAGTTTTAGCAGAGCTTCCAATCAAAATTATTACGCAAAAACGCGGGGATGCAGTGGGCCCACTTGTTGCGCGCTTTGCTAAGGATGAAACTTCGGTCCTTCTTGGAACCATGTCGCTGTGGCAAGGTGTTGATGTTCCTGGAAACAGTTGCATCTTGGTTGCTATCGATCGCATTCCGTTTCCACGCCCCGATGAACCGGTCATGAGTGCGCGTGCATCTCAAGCAGATGCTGCGGGTGGTAGTGGCTTCATGCAGGTTTCCTTGCCACGGGCTGCGTTATTGCTAGCGCAGGGCACCGGTCGCTTGATTCGATCAGTTGATGATCGAGGAGTCGTAGCGATCTTAGACTCACGAATTGTCACTAAAAGATACGGGAGTGTTCTACTGAACTCTATGCCACCACTCTGGCGAACCTCAGATCCTGCAATTGTGCGCGACTCATTAAAGCGATTGAAGGAGGGCCTTTAATTCGGGCCATGATTTTGCAAAGCTTGGATGCAAAGGTAGTTCTTCAACTTTTTCAATATCTACCCAGCGGACTTCGTGGGATTCATCATTAACTTCATGAGCGACTAATCCATCTATGGCTCGGGCGATAACGGTTTCGTACTTCCAATCTCCGTGATCATCGGTAAAAGTATGCAGGGCGGTAAGTAGCGAGGTATCAATTCCGGTTTCTTCAACCGCTTCCCGAAAAGCACCTTCAATTGTGCTCTCATGTGAATCTCGTGCGCCACCTGGAATTCCCCAGGTATCACCGTTGTGTACCCATGGCGCGCGGTGCTGCAACAAAATCTGGTTTCCGCGCACAATCAAAATTCCAGCGGCGCCATTAAGACCCCAATGCTTGTTTCCGCAGGCGCAATTAACCCATCCATCTCCATCGCGCGCTGTCATGTTCGTAGCCTGTCACAACTATCCACAGTTAGCGCAGTGACTTCGCTGTTGCTCTGCTGCTCAATTTATGGTGCCGCACATGATTACTTTGATTTTGATTGGCTCACTTGTTTTTACCGCTTTGATGACCCCAGCACAGGCTGATGATTGCGCCGAAAAAGCCTGTATCAGTGTGTACACCGAGAACAACCAAATCATTATTGAAGCCAAAAGGGGCAACACAACTACTAAGAAAGCTATTGCCCAAGCACCCAAAAAATCCACAGTAAAGCCAACCCCCAAACCAACTGTGCGACCTTTGTTTTTTCCACCTGTGCCAGCCAAAGTTGTTGTCACAAAGCCCTACGTAAAGCGCACCTATAAGCCACGTGTGAAAAAAAGTACAACATCAGTAAATCTGAGCGATCGATTAACAAAGCTGGTTCCAACTGCAGGTGTGGCCTATCAACCAGAATTCGAGCCACTTGTAAAGACTGATGTTTATTTCTGGTGCGACTTGCCAAGTATTTTTCAAAGCCGGGTCGACATCATCGGCGAAATTGTTGATGTCACCTTGCGCCCCTCATTTACCTGGAGCTTTGGCGATGGTGCTGTCTACACAACCACAGAAAACGGGGCCCCATATCCCAATGGAACTATCCGGCATTCATACGCAAGACCCGGAAGTTATGTTGTAACTCTTTTGACCACTTGGAATGGTAGCTATACACATAACGCACAGGTACGGGCAGTTACAGGAACAGTAAAGAAGATTTCAGTTGCAGTAATAACAGTTGTTCAAGGGCCAACCCACTTCACACCCAGCAAAGGAAAATAATGACTACCGAAAACATCTATGTAAGTGTAATTGCATTGCCATTGGCAACTGATGGCGAATTTATAGAAAGCGTCAACACCTTTGCGCTAACGCCAGATATGGCAGATCTCAATCTCTTGCAGCGAGATGGCGCTACCGCGGTGATTGATTTATCGATGCAGTTTGCTGATCGTGGTTATAACTGCGATATCGAATTAATGTCACAAGTAGTTGGCAGGCTTTCCGATATTCAAGTTCGGGATTTCGCGCTGGGGACACACAATGCGCAAACCTTTGATACCTATTGGAATATGTGGCTGTATTTGCTTCGAGTTGCACCTGTTGGTTATGTCGCCCCTGTTGCTTGCTTGTTTGCGACTTTGGCTTACGAGCGCGCAGATAGCGAGCTGGCGTATCGCGCATTAGATCGAGCAACTGCCGATGATCCAAAGTATGCGTTGACTATTTTGTTGCGCCGAGTCTTTGGTTCAGGCTGGCCGGCCGCGGCTTTTGCCGCAATGAGAATGGAACTTCACCCCAAAGTAACCGCTGGGATTTTTCAGGCCTAGTCGCTAGAATTACACCGTTCACGAGTCCTACGTATTAGCCCCGGCTTAGTAGGCGGCAACCCTCCACCGCGGCGGGGTGCTCCGGGTGACGAACAGGTCGGACTAATTGCAACTAATGCAAAAAGTGCGACAAGTGTGGCTAAGGATATTTATTGCAATGGTTTCAACAGGTGCATGGCTCGAAACAGATGATCCGGGTGAGCGTCAATTTATTTCAATTGGTTCTTTACTTCTTGAAAATGGCGAAACTTTGCCTAATGTCACTATTGCATATCAAACATGGGGTCAATTAAACGCTGCAAAAGATAATGCGATTTTAGTTAATCATGCGATGACCGGTTGGTCTGATGTTCCAGGGTGGTGGCCTTCTATGGTCGGACCCGGAATGCCCTTTGATACTGATAAATATTTTGTTGTTTGTCCCAATGTCATTGGTGGTTGTCAGGGATCAACTGGGCCGTCATCAATTGCACCTGATGGAAAGCGTTGGGGTTCGCGTTTTCCAACGGTAACGATCAGAGACATGGTCAACGCCGAAGTTGCATTTACCGATGCGCTGGGAATTCAAAAGTACAAACTTGCTGTCGGCCCATCACTCGGTGGAATGCGCGCATTGGAGTGGGCGGTGCAATTGCCGGATCGGGTTGGTGCTATCTGCACCATTGGCTCATCGGCAGTTGCAACAGGTGATCAAATTGGTACGGCATCGATTCAAATTCGAGCAATTAAATCCGATCCCAATTTCAATAAAGGTGATTACTACGAGCAAGACCGTGGCCCTGATGAAGGAATGGGAATTGCCCGGCGGATTGCGCATCTGACGTATCGAACTGAAGCTGAAATGGATATTCGATTTGGCCGCCAGATGCAGGGCGATGACACGGGACGCTATGCCGTTGAGTCATACCTGGACCATCAGGCCAGCAAACTTGCACAGCGCTTTGATGCCAATACTTATATCGCCCTGACTGAGGCGATGAACAGCCATGACATTGGACGCGAACGCGGAGGAGTAGCCGCAGCTTTGGCCACAATCAAGGTTCCAGTGGTCGCGGTATCGATTGACACCGACCGATTGTTTCCAGTGCGCTTACAGGCTGAAATTGCTGATTTAGCCCCAGCGGCAGCCCCCTTAGTGACCATTTCGAGCCCATTTGGCCATGATGGCTTTCTAGTGGAGGTCGAAAGTGTGGGAAATGTGATCAGAGCGGCTTTAAATCTGGCCAAATAGTGGGTTTGGATGTGCATTTACCCCTGTGGACAAATTATAATATAGCCATCGCTTCAGCGGCTTCGCTGAAATAAATCAAAGGACAATTGTGGCTGTATTTAGTGCGCTCAAAAACAAGGTGAAGGCTAAGACTTCTTCTAAAAAAGAAGCACCTGTCGCTAAGAAAGCACCAGTTAAGAAATCAGCACCTGCGAAAAAGGCCGCGCCTGTTAAGAAAGCGGCAGTAAAAAAGGCAGCACCTGCGAAAAAGGCCGCACCAGTAAAGAAAGCGGCAGTAAAAAAGGCTGCACCGGTTAAGAAAGCCGCACCTGCCAAGAAAATTGAACTTAAAAAAGATTTAACCGCTAAAGATGTGCAACAGATTGTTGATGCCAAGAACGCTGTTCTTCGCCAAAACGAAGTGCTTGCCGAACTTGATGCACGCGGTGTTACTTCGATTAACCGAATTCCAAAGAAGGCAGATAAAGATTTAGTTGATGAGGCACGTGCGCTCGCAACTGAAGTTCCAGCCCTGATTGAAAAACTTCGAAAGGGTGGACTTGGATCACCATCTCGAATTTTGAAGAAGGCTGAATACGAACTCATTGCGCCAAAGCCAGAACCTGTTAAGGCGGTTGCGGCACCAAAGATTGATGCAAAGACTGGCAAAGCAATTGTCACAAAGATTGATGGCGAAGAAGTAGAGCTTGAAGAAGTTGAATTAGAGGATGTTGAAACCCTGATTAAAGAAGTTGTCGAAATTATCGATAGCGAAGAAGAAGATAAGGGAAATCAGCCACGCGTTGTAGATCTAGCAGCAGAAGATGCAAATCAAGGAAATGAAGAAAATGCATTTACGCTAAAGGCATCTGAAGAAGATGACGCACCTGCGCAGACAGTTATGACTGCCGGTGCGACAGCAGATCCAGTTAAGGATTACTTGAAGCAGATTGGCCGCGTTGCGTTGCTGAATGCAGAGCTTGAAGTAGAGCTTGCAACACGCGTAGAAGTTGGTCTTTTCGCTGAAGAGAAGCTCAAGCATGAAAAGAAATTAGATAAGAAGTACAAGCGCGAACTTGAATGGCTGGTTGAAGATGGAAAGCGCGCAAAGAATCACTTGCTCGAAGCAAACCTTCGTCTGGTGGTTTCACTTGCAAAGCGTTACACCGGCCGAGGCATGTTGTTCCTGGACTTGATCCAAGAAGGTAACTTGGGACTTATTCGTGCGGTTGAAAAGTTCGACTACACAAAGGGTTATAAGTTCTCAACCTATGCAACCTGGTGGATCCGCCAGGCGATTACACGTGCGATGGCTGACCAGGCTCGTACGATCCGTATCCCAGTTCATATGGTTGAAGTTATTAATAAGTTGGCTCGTGTACAGCGCCAGATGCTTCAGGATCTTGGTCGTGAACCGACCCCTGAAGAGCTAGCCAAGGAACTTGATATGACACCTGAAAAGGTGGTCGAAGTTCAAAAGTATGGTCGCGAACCAATTTCACTTCATACCCCACTTGGCGAAGAAGGCGATTCTGAGTTCGGTGATTTGATTGAAGACTCAGAAGCGGTTGTTCCAGCCGATGCAGTTTCATTTACTTTGCTACAGGAGCAGTTGCATTCAGTGCTAGACACCTTGTCAGAGCGCGAAGCAGGCGTTGTTGCAATGCGATTTGGTTTAACTGATGGACAGCCAAAGACACTTGATGAGATCGGAAAGGTTTACGGAGTTACACGTGAACGTATTCGCCAGATTGAATCAAAGACAATGTCAAAGCTTCGTCACCCATCACGTAGCCAAGTTCTTCGCGACTATCTAGATTAAGAACTAGTTGTGAGCAACCCAAAGGTTTTCATTAATCCAAAGAGCGGATCAATTCGCTTAACTGGAACGGTGGACATTGTTGATTCTGAAGGCAATGTCATTGAGACAATTGAAAACCCAAAGTTTTGCGGTTGTGGCCACTCACAAGAAAAGCCCTTCTGCGACGGTTCGCACAAGGGCTTTCTCGATAAAAAAGATTAGTTTTTAGATTCGATTAACTTTTCAGTTTCATCTTGAATCTTTGCGGCAATCGGCTTTAGCTTTTCAGCGTATTCCTTGCCATGGTGAGCGCAGAACATCAATTCTCCGCCGTTAAGAAGCACTGCACGGACATATGCCTGTGCGCCACAACGATCGCAACGATCAAGGGCGTTAAGAGGTACTGATTCAAGCAACAACTGTTCTGTCATTTTTCTCTCTCCGTTTCCGTGTACTGCCTTGCTTCTATGGAACAGGAAACCACATTTATTTATTCCCCGCTCGTTAATATTGATTTAATTTCACTAATTAACGCTGAATTAACTCTGAGAGTCGACAATTTCCAGTAT
>Ga0208722_1000524_pt1 | contig 10783 bp, 8 predicted proteins | sample LakMenEpi21Sep11_FD_150722 | JGI IMG/M metagenome (GOLD analysis project Ga0208722, IMG submission 150722) | Freshwater microbial communities from Lake Mendota, WI - 21SEP2011 deep hole epilimnion (SPAdes) | ecosystem: Environmental > Aquatic > Freshwater > Lake > Epilimnion/Euphotic zone ... | reverse complement strand
TGGTAGTTTTGGGAGTTTTAGGTTTTGCTGTGGTAGTTTTGGGAGTTTTAGGTTTTGTCGTGGTAGTTTTGGGAGTTTTAGGTTTTGTCGTGGTAGTTTTGGGAGTTTTAGGTTTTGTCGTGGTAGTTTTAGGTTTTGCTGTGGTAGTTTTGGATACAGAGGCTTTCCTTTTTATTATTGAGGCTTTCTCTTTGTGTTTTTGCTTTGCTCTTTCTTTTTCTATTTTAATTTTAGTTTTAATATCTTCAATTAGTTTAATTTGCTTGATAATTTTATCTTTATTCTTTATTTTATCTTGCTTTAATATCTTTATCTTATCTTTAATCTTATTTATTTTAAGTTCTTTGTTATTAACTAATGTGTTTTTGCCGTCCTTACTATTGCTTTTTTCAACTACTTTATTATATTTCATAATCTTCATCCCCCCTGTTCTTGGTGGTCCACTTGCTGCACGAGCTTTAAAATATTGCTTATATTCCTCCCCTAAATCTATTAAAAGTTGGCCTATAGCCTGTGTTTGTACAATGTTCAATCTCAAAAGGTAAATAAAGTTTATTACACTTTCTTTGGCACTCTTAGCAGGATTACTGATACTCATTTGTGTAATAAAATAAGTTCCTATAGATTTTAATATAGTTATAATAAATTTATTAGCTGCATCTGCAGAGCCTAAACTATTTTCTGCAACTATATGTCCTATATACAAATGCGAATAGCTTTTATTACGTTTAGTGGTTATATCATCAGGTAAAGTAAAATGCAAACCTCTAATTGTAAGAACCCCATTTTCAAATCTCGTAAATAGACTAAAGTGAACACATTCAAATTCTTTTATTATGCGCAGCGGCCGCCCTGCTGAGTCATATTCATATTTAGACATGTTAATTTCAAGAATAAATTTACCAGGAACCCTTGTGTTTATTTCAATTTGTAAAAATTTATCATAGGCTAATTTTCGTGACTCAAAAACCCTATTTAATGCACTTATTTTACTATAAAAAAATTCTCTTAAATTATTTTGACAATCTAAATAGATTTCATCTATCATATTTAGACAATCTTGATCAAGTGTTATATCTTCGCGACTAATAACTGGAGTATCATACACGGGTAGAGTCTGAAGAAACGGTTGAGACTCTGGAAGCGACTGTGGCTGTGACTGTGAACACCTTGACTCTTTATCATATTGTGTCTTATTATCTTCTTGTATTTCTATAGATAAACTATTATAAATATCTGCTTCCTCTTCCTTCTCTTTATCATCTTTAACCTTCTCTTCCTTCTCTTTATCATCTTTAACCTTCTCTTCTTTTATTAAATCTATTATTTGTTGTTCAAATGTAATGGGAGTAGCACGCTTTTGCAAAGGCATTAATTCTCCTTCTCCTGTTTTTTCTTCATCATCCATCAGTCTTTTTTGAGAGACATTATCAGCCATATTTCTAATAATATAGGATAATTTATTATATAAATATATATTATTATAATAGTATATAGTATGTCAAATAATGAACCTTTATTGATACCTTCAAATAGATTGACTATTTTTCCTATTGAACATTCTGATATGTGGGAAATGTATAAAAAATCTGTTAGTGTCTTCTGGACACCTGAGGAATTAGATTTATCAAAGGACTTAGATGATTTCAATAAGCTCAATAAGAATGAGAAGTTTTTTATTAAGCAAATATTGGCGTTTTTCAGTTCTAGTGATACAATTGTAAATATCAATTTGGGCGAAAGATTTTTAAATGATGTACAAATACTAGAAGCTAAGTTCTTCTATGGCTTTCAAATGGCTATTGAGAATATTCATTCAGAAACATACTCTCTTCTAATAGACACTTATTTTAAAGAAGCTAATGACAAAGAAGAGGCACTTAATGCTATCAATTATATGCCCTGTATTAAAAAGAAGGCAGATTGGTGCTTCAAGTGGATTAATGACGAATCCGCACCATTCTCACAAAGGCTGTTGGCATTTGCCCTTGTTGAAGGAGTATTTTTCAGCGGCGCCTTCTGTAGTATTTTCTGGCTCAAAGAACGCGGGATGATGCCAGGTCTCTCATTCTCTAACGAGCTTATCAGCAGAGACGAGGGAATGCATGTTGAGTTCGCAGTCCTTTTGTATTCTAAGATAGTTGATAGATTGCCTCAGGAAACCGTTCATCAAATTGTTAAAGAAGCTGTTGAAGTAGAAAAGAACTTTATTATTGAAAGTATCCCTTGTTCTATGCTTGGAATGAATGCAGACCTAATGTCTATATATATTGAATTTGTCGCGGACAGATTGCTTACTCAATTAAATTATGAAAAAATATGGAACTCAAATAATCCCTTTCCTTTTATGGATAGAATATCAATTGAAAGCAAATCCAATTTCTTTGAAAGCCGCGTTTCACAATATAGCAAGGCAAATGTAGGTGGAAAACAGGAACACTCTAAATTACGCACATTTTCTCTTGAAGCCGATTTTTAGACTTTTGCGACCTCTGTAATTACTTAAAGAACTTATATACTTATTTTATATACTAATGGATACAATAGTAAACAAATTCGGGAATATTTTCGTTGAAATTAAAAAACAAATTAACTATATTATAAATGATAAAGATTTTGTATATTCAAGCAATTATATTAATTGTATGAATGAAGTTATGATAGTCCTCAGAAAGGCATTATTTAAATTACAGGATATATATTATAAATATATATTATATCCTAAATTAAAAAAAATCTAATTTTTATTACACAAAAATATTATTATTCTGTGTATCAGCAAGCACCACAAAAGGATTATTGGGATATATCTTGTTGCGATAGGCACAATTTTATTTCTCCTAGAGATGCGATGGTATATCTGAGAATAATAGGGTAGTTATTTTTAAGATATAGCTCAACATTATTTGAAAGATTGGTGCATTTCGTAAATATTGATAGGTATTTAAGGCTGAAAATACCCTGTATTATCTCCTGTTCTTCGTCGGTACTATTCTTCTTTATAGTGATTGATTGCGATTTTTCGGAACCAAGGATAGTCTCTTGGTCGCAAAAGTCCCCCTTACAACTTAATATTAGCTTATCGCCTATGTTTCTAAACTCTATAAACTCGGCAAGGTTATTCATATCTCTAATAATTTTTTGAAGATAATTGGAAGGCATATTTATAATCGTATGAAAATCTACAGGCGGAATGTCAAGATTCAGCACATCTATATCCAATACAGACAATTTATAATTAGTTTTATAATTTTTATCATTATTTTCTATCGTTATACCCAAATGATTCGGGTCATCTTTTTTAATATAGATTGATAATATGTCGTTGTTCGTGATTGTTTTAATAAGCGCGTGGAGCCGCAGCATATTAATGCCTACATATGTTTTCTTGGCACACTCGTAAATCTCAAACTTATCCGCATCCAGCTTGAGATGTATTAGAACAATATGTGTATTGTCCATAGCAACTATCTTGATTCCAGTCTCATCTATTTCCAAATTAACATCCATCAATATCTCCTTGAGAGCATCTATAACTTGTTTAAATGTAGCAGCCTGTATAGTTTTAATATTTAATAAATATTCGGTATCCATATAAATAGTAAAATATAATATCTCCTTAAATATTATTTCGCTTATTTTCGCTTATTTTGACTTAATAGTTAAATTTATTTAACTGAAACATAATATTGCCAAATAATTTATTCAACCAGTTTAAAGGGTTCCAACCAGATAAACGCTGCATTTTAATAGCTGTCATATTAGCCCATCTCATATTATCAGCATTATAGTTAATATAAATATAATAAAACAACGCTAAGATAAATATAATAGTAGAGAATATAGATAGGCCTAATATAACATCCAAAGATGTTTTCAATCTAGTACTTGTTTCTTTTAATTTATACACATAATTATTATAAAAACAGCCCTTTATCTCCATTAACACAGATTTTTTTCTATAATCATCAGTATCGCAGTTTACGCCTGCTTCAAATATCTTATCCCGGCTTGATAAGGGAATAGAGCCCATTAGAATATTCTCTATATCATATTTGCCGGTTTTAAAATGACTGAACGAATTATTTAAAGGATAAGGGATTACATTCGTTATTATATTTAATAAGGATTGTGCATATGTTCTTGCTGCTTCGGGTAATTGTCCACCTGGAATGCTAGCATTACTATTATATATTTTCTTATTATTAAGATATACTATTACTAATTTCACAAAATCCAAATCTTTATTGTCCTTATTGTCTTTATTGTCTTCCTTTATTTTTACGCTTATATCTTTAATTTTATTTATAAAATTATTTATAACATAGTTGGCTATATCGTCATATTTGGCTTTAGCTTCATCATAAGTTTCTTTCTTAGCCTTCTTATCTTTAGCTCCTGCTTTATCATATTCTTCTAAGGCATTATTTAAAGCAGTTTCTAAAACTTCTATAGATTTAGATACAGCATCTCCATATTTGGCTTTAGCTTCATCATAAATTTTTTTATTAGCCTTCTTATCTTTATCTTCTGCTTTATTATATTCTTTTAAGGCATTATCTAAAGCAGTTTCTAAAACTATTATATCACTAGGAGTTGATGTAGTATCACTAATAATATTAACAACGGTATGTATATTGTGTCCATTTAATTTGTTTATTATTTTTGTAATATTTTCATTCTTTTTTAAAAAATCTTCTTTGGTTGCGTATATACTATTTAACATATTTTCAATATTTTTAGGTTGTTTGATGTTGGCGGTATCATCAGATGAAACAAATTTTAAATAATCTGAGTAATTTATAGATGGGATAAGTCTCCATCTTAGAATGTATATAATTACTAGTATTAAAAATATTACGAATACTAAAATACTTTTAATAAAATGATAATCATTACAGCTGTTGTTATTTATAAAATAACAATATTGTTTAATATATTCTTCAAGATGAGCTTTATCATATTTTAATTTAACAGATGCGACAAAGGATTGTGTTATATTTAAGCTATTAAAACCAATATAGATTGCTGAAAAAATCGCCAATACTATTGTTATCAGTACAAAGACATCTAATAATATATTTGTTATATTTAAAGTGAAATATTTATCGTTGTAATACATATCTTGGTCAAGAAGAAGACTAATAAACAGTTTATAATCAACGGTTTCTCCAATTAATATCTTGTTTTCTGGTGATAATTCATTACCTATTGGGGGATATGCGCCGTTTTCTATTACATTAGTATCATTATCTATTTTGTCTAAAACAATATTATTATATACATAATAATTATAGATAGTATTTGCTAATATTAATATGGTTATTATTATTACCAAAGATATATAAAAGTTTATAAAAAACAGCGACATATCATATTTATCACTCGTACTAAAGGAAGCTATTTCGCAAGGCATAATAATGCCTTCTTTTATTAAATAATAATATTTTAAATCCTTGAAGATGTAAATCTAAATAACTCCCAAAATAGCTGTTTTGATTTCGTCTACTATTGTTTCAATTAACTCCTTCATTTTATCAATGTACCTTTCTATATTTGCCTTCATATCATTATCGGTATATTTAATAATCAATAAGATTGCCAAAATTACAAAGCACCCTATGATTATTTCTAATGCCAAATATAAATTGAAAAAATATACAGCACCCCAATAATCCAATTGTACATATAAATTATTTGAAAAGTTTAAAACATTCTTATCAACTCCTGTATCACCTACTTTATAAACATCAATTTTTGTCTTAACAGCCTCCTTTTCATTATTTTTTATATTGTCATATATCTGTGTTTTTTCATATTCTAAATCATCTATTATCGCTTTATTTTCTAAATTGTGCCCTAGTAAAGACCTTAATGTTAGAGTATTATGTATCTCTTCGTCTATTTCAGGTATACCTGTGTTAGCAACTCTTCCAAATATCAGCTTATTCAATTTAATTAATATATACGGGTCATCAATATTATTCTTAACAAAATATAAATATATTATAAGTACCAACAATAATGTTTTATTTATATCTTGATGTTGTGTATAAAATAATATACTTTTCATTTTTGTAAAGAATGTGCTTGTATAGTTGTTTGTGCTGTATATATTTTCATCGTAATTAAAACCGTAATTAATAGCTATCATCTTTTCCTCAAAGTTCTTTTTAAAATCATAGATATCTTGGTTGGTTGTTTCGTCAATTACATTATATTTCCCTTTTGCATAGCTAATATCGCCACCATAAGCAATATCATTAAATGCCTCTATTATTGCATCACTATTATAACTATTAGATATTAAATACTTATTCGCTTCATTTCTAATATATTCGTCGGCAGCAATTAAATCACCATACATTCCCTTGATTTTTTTATAAGTTCCGCTGATAAATACAAAAAAATATACGGTACTATGTATAATACAATAAATAATAATACAAAGTGTTATTACCACCAAATGAATATTTCTATCCAGAATTTTTGCAATAAATAATTCCCTGAATATTTTGCTATTATTTGTAATATTAAATATATATGTGTAAAAATCATTTATTAATGACATTAATATGATGAATATTATTAGAAATACCAATAGTAAAATTATCTCGTATAAATCATTATTCGTTTTTACATATAGCCCCGCGGCATATTTATCATTAGACCACAATAATGTCGTAGGAATTAACAGAAACAACCCGTTCAATATATACCCGTAGATATCAGTATTATTACTAACCTTTTTAATACTATTACTATTATTTTTATCTTTATAAAGAATTATTATTCCATCCTTAACAATTATCTTCTTAGAAGTTTCTGTATCATCAGGTTTATCAGTAGTATCATCATTTTTGCCGAATGATACAATATCGCCATATAGACTTTTATTTATATTAATATCCACTGTATTATTTTTTGAATATTCATCATAATCTGTTACTTCTGTTTTTTCATATCTAATTATATATTTTTCTTGCTTATCACCATTCTTATATATTGCTATTAATTTAGTAGGATCTAATGTAATACTATATGTAGTAGTATCTGTAAGATCTAATTTAATACCATATTTAGTAGGATCAAATGTAATACTATCATCTATAGATATCTTGTCATATAATATCATAAAATCTTCTGGTTTTAAAGCATCTATATTTTTCAATTTAAATTCTATCTTATTATCTGTTTTTTTGCTTTTCTTGTAATCTTTTAGATATGAAAGGTCTATATATTTTTGCATAGGCGGCGCAGGAGGCGTAGGCTTTTCAGGTTCAGCTTGAAGTTCATATTTAGTTAGCGTAAACTCTTTCATATCAATTACTTTTCCCGTATTATTAAATTCACTTGATATATCGTATTTATAATTATTGTCGGCGTTAATTATATTAATATAGTTTATTAATTTATAATTGTAAATATCTTTGAGCTTGTAGTGTATAGCATCTTCGCTCGTGTTATGTACAACTATCTCTTTAATAGAATAAATTGTATATAAAGTATAATTTATAAGTGCGAATATTAAAATTACTACTATTAATACAGCTACTATATATATTATATTCGTAATGATATTAACTAACGTATCATTCATTATTATTAAATATATATTCTAATTTAATAATTATAATAAAAATTAACAGGTTTCTTATTAGAAATTAATAATAAATGCTATATAAATGCTAATCATAGCTACTATATAAACAACCGCCGTGTTAAAATATGTGCTAACAAAATAATTCAAGGGTAATGGTAAGTCGTTCATAGAAAACAGTGCGTTAATCACCTTTATATCATAAATTAAGAAATATGCCAGGCCGAATGTGGCAAAGAATATACCTGCTAGAACTGTTGTAATTAGCCCAAACTTATAATAAATAACGTGAGAAGACTTATAGCTTTTTATAATATTAAAGCTATCAACGAGTTTTTTTCTTATCTCTTTATATTTAATATCTAATTCAGAAATTTCGGCAGCGTTAAATTCCGTGTATTGTGCTGTTTTTATTGCCGACCTTATTATATCCATATATTTATCTATGTTTTCTGGGAATACATTTTCCATATTATTTTCTAATCTGCTATATATACATCTCGGGTTTTCACAGATATCTTTAACATCCTTGATTGTTTTCTTAGCATTATTGCTATTCTTATTAGTTAATATAATTGCTATACATATTTTAACATATTTATCTACATCCACCTTGCTTCTTAATGACGCTATTTTTGTTAAATGTTCCTTTAGAGTATCTCTTGTAATAAATTTACCCTTGGAAGGGTCGTGAATCCTAATTAAATCGCAATCTATATTTTCCATAATCGTAGAATCTATTATTTTAATATTATCGTATATCTTAATATCTTCTTCATTTATACCCATAATCTCGTTATACAAGATATATGAGTGAAATAAGAAGGCTACGAGAATAAATATTTGAAGGCCGCGTATAAAGGTGTATTCATAGTTATAATTTTTATAAATATCATTATTAAAATATGTTTTATAAAATGCAATCTTTATTTCATTGGACATTGCTGAGGTGGAAAATACATTTATAATAGTATTATACCAAAATAGGAAAAACAGAATACCGTATATAATTACAAATATATAATTATTGTAATCTATAGTGTCTTTCTCAGAAAACATATTGCCGTAATTGCAATACCGCAAGTTTAAACTATCATAGCTCGGGTTATTTTCTTTTGATGATACAGATAACAGTTTAGCTCTACTGGATCCGAAATTGCTAATCTCCATAATATTTCTAATAAGTACCGCCAAAAACAAAAGTATAATTAATAATCGCGGGAGAATATTAATTATACTTTTAGAAGATTCAATTATTTTCTTTAACATTTATTAGCCTTTTACTATATATTTTTATATTTTTTTAATTTTATAAATTGATTTAATGCAGCTATCTTCTTAAATAGCTTTAAATATCCATAATAATAAAAAGATAGTTATAGGATAGCTTATTCTCAATAAGAACTCTTGGAAATCAGTCAGTATATTATCACCAATATATTTAGATAAATAATATGTCAGCATTCTATCTATTGAGATACCTAGAACGATTACAAGAGAAAATAATGATAGCTTAATGACCTCTGTTCTTTTTAAGTTCATTCTATCAAAGAAATTATATTCATTCCCCCTCTTTTTTGAATAATCATTGTCAGGCTGTTTATAAGAATTATTGTGATTCACCGGAACTAATGATGTATTCATACTCTGTATATTTTCAACCTTATATTGAGCCTGCTGAGCCTGCTGAGCTTGTTGCTGAGCCATTTGAGCCTGCTGGGCTTGTTGTTGAGCCATTTGAGCCTGCTGGGCTTGTTGTTGAGCCATTTGAGCCTGCTGAGCTTGTTGTTGAGCTTGCTGAGCTTGCTGAGCTTGCTGAGGCGAATGCTGCGAATGCTGTCCGCCGTTGTACAATTCATTATTACTCATTTTATTAATTTTTTGCGGGGAATATGAATTATCCATATTATCACCTAATAAATTGTCGTCTCCGCCATATAATAAACTTAAATCTGTCATAATATCTATATATATATATGGAAATAAATTATAAAAACGAAAAAAATAATAATCTTTAAGTATTACAGATTAAATGAATAAATTCATTGATTACGAGAGTTTTTTTACATATATATCATTAATATTAGCATTTGCTATATTCGTAGTATTAATGTATGGGTGTATAGCAGAGAATTACAGCAGCAGCAAAGGCGACAGCATTATAGAGAGATTTTCAACAACAGAACCTGTACACGCAGAGATAGCAAGCATAACTGTTAATAGCACAGGAGCAATAACAGGAATAACTCTTGGAACTAATAAAGGAAAATATTACAAAGACAGGCCTCCTACAATAACTATTGCCGCTCCTATGACGGCAAATTCTACACAAGCAGAAGCTACAGCTATATTAAGCACTACTGCTATATCTGGAACTACACCTCCTCTTTACGAAATTGCTAGTATACAAATAACCAGCGGGAAAGGAGGGACTAACTATGTAGTAGCTGATAAAAGCAAGGTAACCTTTGAACCTATAGCAGCCTATAAATCTGCTTATTCTACAGCAGAACCATTACCAGAACCTGTATCTGCTGTTATAAATAATATGGTTGTTACAAACGATGAAAATAAAAGTATAGAATCTATTACTCTAACATCAACAGGCAAATATTATGAAAATGCTCCTCCTAAGATAACTATCGGTGCTCCAGAAGATAATACTGGGACTGCAGCTACCGCTGAAGTTAAGTTACGTCCAACACCTACAGAAGCTAACGGAAAATTATACGAAATTCTTAATATAGATATAAAGGATGGTGGAAAAAAGTATGTAGCTACCGACGATGTTTCTAAAATAGTTTTGGAATCCATAGATGATTACAAAGCGCGCGTTAATCCCATTATAACTTTGACAGCAGAACAAAAAACTAATATAGTAGATTTGATTGGAAAATGCAATGCCCTAACTAATAAACAGCCTTATATTACAAAAATTAATAGTAATATTCTAAAAAAATTTGATGTAGATGCTATAATAAAAGAAGTTAGCTAAAGCCAGCTAAAGCCAGCTAAAGTCAGCTAAAGTCAGCTAAAGCCAGCTAAGGCATCTCAATAATTATTATAAATATATGCAAGTTATTGAGAGACACTAGAATATTATTATTTTTTCATTTTTAATTTTGAGTACATCTCTTGATTTATTTTGTAATTTCTAAAAAACTTTTGAAATTTTTGAAAAAA
>Ga0208722_1000523_pt1 | contig 10783 bp, 7 predicted proteins | sample LakMenEpi21Sep11_FD_150722 | JGI IMG/M metagenome (GOLD analysis project Ga0208722, IMG submission 150722) | Freshwater microbial communities from Lake Mendota, WI - 21SEP2011 deep hole epilimnion (SPAdes) | ecosystem: Environmental > Aquatic > Freshwater > Lake > Epilimnion/Euphotic zone ... | reverse complement strand
CAATCGCGATGGAAGAAGGTTTACGTTTTGCGATTCGTGAAGGTGGCCGCACAGTAGGTGCTGGTGTTGTTGCTAAGGTGATTGAATAGTTTTAAAGATAAATTTTATATTTAGGCCAGTAGCTCAATTGGTAGAGTATCGGTCTCCAAAACCGAGGGTTGGGGGTTCGAGACCCTCCTGGCCTGCCATTAAAAGAAAGAAGTATTAATGACTGATAAGTTAAAAATTGTTTTTTCATTCTTACTTTTTGTAGCGGGAATAGTTGGGTTTTATCTATTAAGTGATCAAGCTTTAGTGCTAAGAATATTAGCAATTCTTGCCGGACTTGGATTTGCAGGGATAGTTTTTTGGAAAACAGCACTTGGTCAAAAGACATTTGGATTTATTAACGAATCCATTGTTGAAGCTAAAAGAGTTGTTTGGCCAACAAGAAAAGAAACAATACAAATGACAATTACTGTATTTATTCTAGTTGCTGTGATGGCAGTTTTCTTGGCATTGGTAGATATAAGTTTTTCATACATGATTAATTGGTTATTGGGACGGGGTTAGTAATGACGATGCGCTGGTATGCTGTCCAAGCTTTTTCTGGATATGAAAAGTTAGTTCAAAAAGGACTTTCTGAAAGAATTGAGCGATCAAGTCTCCAGAGTTTTTTTGGTGATATTTTAGTGCCTGTAGAAGAGGTTATTGAAATGAAGGCTGGCCAAAAAACATTAAGCGAAAGAAAACTATATCCAGGCTACGTTCTTGTGCAAATGGAAATGAATGACGAGAGCTGGCATTTAGTTAAAAGTACACCAAAGGTCACTGCTTTCATTGGTGGGAGCGCACTAAAACCAACACCGATTAAAGATAAAGAAGTAGAGATTATTTTGCAGCGTATGGATGAGAGCAAAACCAATCCAACGCAAAAACTTACCTTTGAAAAAGGTGAATCAATTCGAGTTATTGATGGACCATTCAAAGAGTTCTCAGGAACGATTGAAGATATCAATTACGAAAAAAGCAAACTTAAAGTATCTGTGGTTATTTTTGGTAGAGCAACACCAGTTGAGCTTGAGTTTGGCCAAGTAGAAAAAGAAGTTTAGTAGTAAAGCAGTAAAAATTAACTAGGGAGCTTTTTTAAATAAAGCGTTTGCACCTAATTTAGGAGAATGAAATGGCAAAGAAAATCGTTGGCTATATAAAGCTACAAATCCCAGCCGGCAAAGCAAATCCAAGTCCACCTGTAGGACCTGCGCTAGGCCAAAGAGGCTTAAATATTATGGAGTTTTGTAAGGCATTTAATGCCGCTACACAAACTGTTGAACCCGGACTACCTATTCCTGTTGTGATTACCGCTTTCGCAGACAAGAGTTTTACTTTTGTTATGAAAACGCCACCTGCATCAATTCTAATTAAAAAAGCAGCGAAATTAGAAAAGGGTTCGCCAAGACCGCATACGGATAAAGTTGGAAAAATTACTAGAGCGCAAGCTGAAGAAATTGCCAAAACAAAAATGGCAGATCTTACAGCTTCTGATATGGATGCTGCAGTGCGAACAATCGCAGGCAGTGCGCGAAGCATGGGTATAGAAGTGGAGGGTGTATAAAATGCCATTAAATAAAAGAATTACAACATTAAGATCTAAAGTTGACCGTGATAAATCTTATCCCGCACAAGAAGGTCTTCAGCTTGTTAAAGAAACAGCAACAGCAAAATTTGATGAATCAGTGGATGCAGTGATTAATTTAGGTATTGACGCTAAAAAATCTGATCAACTTATTCGCGGTGCATTAGTGCTTCCAAATGGCACAGGCAAAACAACACGTGTTGCAGTGTTTGCCCAAGGTGCTGCAGCTGAAGCTGCAAAAGCAGCAGGGGCTGACATTGTAGGATTTGATGATCTCGCTGAAAAAATTAAAGGCGGCATGATGGATTTTGACGTTGTTATTGCAACGCCAGACGCGATGAAAGTTGTTGGTGCATTAGGTCAAGTATTAGGACCAAGAGGGTTAATGCCAAATCCAAAAGTAGGAACGGTAACACCAGATACAGCTGCAGCAGTTAAGAATGCAAAAGGCGGACAAGTTCAATATAGAACTGATAAAGGCGGTATTGTCCATTGCACTATTGGTCGTGCATCATTTTCTGTGGACCAATTAAAAGGTAATTTGGCAGCGTTAATTGATGCAATTAACAAAGCTAAGCCACCCACAACTAAAGGTATTTTTGTAAAAAAATTATCGGTTTCTAGCACGATGGGTGCTGGTGTAAGAATCGATTCGACAAGTTTAGTGTAAGGAATTAAAAAAAAGCGAAAGCTTTTTTAAAAAGAACTTTGGGTTCATTGATACGAAAGTATCGGTGAAGCTTTCAAAGACCGTAGGTGCTAACAAGTCTAATTCTAGTGATCGTTTGCTAGAGCCTACGCAGATGGCGGTACCCCTAAGGGATAGCATCCTGATAAAGGTCGCCGTAATGTTGGTATTAAGTTTACTTAATGCTTAATTTAACGGAAGGAGAAGACCTTGAGTCTTAATCTTGAACAAAAAAAGGCAGTGGTTGCTGAAGTTAATAAGCAAATCGCAGGCGCTCAAGCAGTTGTTTTAGCAGAAAACCGAGGTATTGATGTTTCTGAGATGACAGCGCTAAGAGTTCAAGCCAGAAAATCAGGAGTTTATCTTCGCGTCTTAAAGAACACTTTAGTTCGAAGAGCCGTAGATGGAACTGCATTCTCTGACTTAGCTAATGAAATGGTAGGTCCAATAGTGTATGGCATCTCAACTGATCCAGTTGCAGTTGCTAAAGTGCTAAATGATTTTGCCAAGTCAAACGATAAGTTTGTTATTAAATCAGGAGCAATGCCGAATAAGGTAATGAGCGCTTCAAATATTGAGGCATTAGCATCATTACCAAGTCGTGAAGAATTACTCGCAAAATTATTGGGAACAATGCAAGCACCAATTGCAAAGTTTGTTCGTACGCTTAATGAGGTACCAACAAAATTTGTACGTGGCTTAGCGGCAGTTCGCGATCAAAAACCTGCGTAACTATAACGATTAATTTAAATTTTTTTATTAGGAGTATTAAATGGCTATCTCTAAAGCTGAAATTTTAGATGCAGTAAGTGCAATGACAGTTCTTGACTTGTCAGAGCTTATTAAAGATATGGAAGAAAAATTTGGCGTTTCAGCTGCTGCTGCTGCTGCTGCTGTTGCAGCTGCACCTGCTGCCGCTGCTGCTGGCGGTGCTGCTGCTGCAGAACAAACTGAGTTTACTGTGATGTTAACTGCTTCAGGTGAGCAAAAAGTAAACGTTATTAAAGCTGTTCGTGAAATCACAGGTCTTGGCTTAAAAGAAGCTAAAGACTTAGTAGATGGCGCACCTAAGCCAATTAAAGAAGGTGTTGCAAAAGCTGCAGCTGAAGAAGCACTAGCTAAATTAAAAGAAGCTGGCGCTACAGCAGAGCTTAAGTAATGCCAATTAGCATGGCTGACAGCTTCCTGTCAGCCATTGCTTTTTGTTTTAAATAATTTTTAGATTAAAACTTATAAAAATTCATAAAACAATATTCTTCAATCTGAAAAGTTTATTGTTTTATGAAAATTACACCAGGAGACGCAATGAGCTATTCCTTTACTGAAAAAAAACGTATTAGAAAAAGTTTTGCTAAAAGAGAGCGTGTGCAAGATATACCATACTTGCTCACCATGCAGCTTGAGTCTTATGCAGCTTTTTTACAAAAGAATACGCATGCCGAACAGAGACTTAGCGAAGGCCTCCAGTCAACATTCAATTCAGTATTTCCTATCACAAGTCATTCCGGTAATGCCCGACTTGATTTTGTAACTTACAATTTAGGCGAGGAAGCGTTTGATGTTAAAGAATGTCAACAACGCGGCTTAACATATGGTGTTCCATTAAGAGTCAAAGTTCGTTTAACTCTTATGGATAAAGAAGCATCAAAACCAACAGTTAAAGAAATTAAAGAGCAAGAAGTGTACATGGGTGAAATTCCACTTATGACAGATAATGGCTCGTTCGTTATTAATGGTACCGAGAGAGTTATCGTATCTCAGCTTCATAGAAGTCCTGGCGTATTTTTTGAGCATGACCGAGGCAAAACGCACAGCTCTGGAAAGTTATTATTTTCAGCAAGAATTATTCCTTATCGTGGCTCTTGGTTAGATTTCGAATTTGATCCTAAGGATTATTTGTATTTCCGTGTGGATCGTCGCAGAAAAATGCCAGTCACAATTTTGTTAAAAGCGTTAGGTTATTCACCAGAACAAATTCTAGAAACATACTACGATTTTGATTCATTCCATGTGACTGCTAAATCAATTGATTTTGAATTAGTTCCTGATCGTCTAAGAGGTGAGATTGCTAAGTTTGATATCGCTGACAAAAGAGGAAATGTGATTGTACAAAAAGACAAGCGCATTACTGTTAAACATATTCGCGAAATGGAAAAAGCAGGCGTAAACAAAATTACGGTAGATAAAGATTTCATTTTGGGCCGCAAACTTTCAAAAGCAATTGTAGATAAAAATACAGGCGAAGTTATTGCTAGCGCAAATGATGAAATCACAGAGTCAGTATTGGATAAATTTATTGAAGTGGGTGTAGGACAAATTCATACACTCTATTCAAATGATTTAGATCATGGCGATTACATTTCTCAAACACTTACTTCAGATGAAGTTCCTGATCAATACAGTGCAAAAGTAGCTATTTATCGAATGATGAGACCTGGCGAGCCACCAACTGAAGATGCAGTTGAGGCTTTATTTAAAGGATTATTTTTCAATGAAGACCGATATGATTTATCTAATGTAGGTCGCATGAAATTTAATCGAAGAGCACATCCAAAAGCATATGAACAACATGCAAATTGGTTGCAAAGATTTTACAAACGCGTAGGCCCTCAAGGCGAAACTGGTGCAAATATTTTATCGAATGATGATATCTTAGCTGTGATTGGTGTTCTGATTGAATTACGAAATGGTCGAGGTGAAATAGATGATATTGACCATCTTGGTAATCGAAGAATTCGTTCTGTTGGTGAGCTTGTTGAAAATCAATTTAGAACTGGTCTTGTTCGAGTCGAGCGCGCAGTTAAAGAAAGATTAAGCCAAGCTGAGGCAGACAATTTAATGCCACATGACTTAATCAATTCAAAACCTATCTCAAGTGCGATTAGAGAATTCTTTGGCTCCTCACAACTATCTCAATTTATGGATCAAACCAATCCATTATCTGAGATTACGCACAAGCGAAGAGTTTCAGCCCTTGGCCCTGGAGGCTTAACAAGAGAGCGTGCTGGCTTCGAGGTACGTGACGTTCATTCGACGCATTATGGCCGCGTATGTCCAATTGAAACTCCAGAAGGACCAAACATTGGCCTCATTAATTCACTTGCACTTTATGCAAGAACGAATCAATACGGCTTCTTAGAAACACCTTATAGACGAGTTGAAAATGGTAAAGTCACTGCAAAGATAGATTATCTTTCTGCGATTGAAGAAAGTGAATTTGTTATAGCCCAGGCAAATACTGAGCTTGATAATAAAGGACACTTTCAAGACGATTTAATTTCATGTCGTCATCGTAACGAATTTACGATGTCTTCAGTAGATCCTATTCAATATATGGACGTAGCACCTGGCCAAATCGTTTCTGTGGCAGCCGCATTAATTCCATTTCTAGAACACGACGATGCAAATCGTGCGCTTATGGGTGCAAACATGCAGCGTCAAGCTGTGCCATGCTTGAGAGCAGAGAAAGCAGTTGTAGGGACAGGTATTGAAAGAACAGTAGCAACTGATTCTGGCACAACAGTTCAAGCTAAGCGCGGGGGTGTTGTTGATTATGTCGATTCAAGACGTGTTGTGATTCGCGTGAACGACGATGAGGCTGCTGACGGAGAAGTTGGCGTTGATATTTATAATCTAACTAAATACACAAGATCTAATCAAAATACCAATATCAATCAAAGACCGCTTGTAAGAATTGGCAATAAAATTGCAAGAGGTGATGTGATTGCTGACGGCGCATCAACAGATGTGGGCGAATTAGCACTTGGTCAAAATATGCTTGTTGGATTTATGCCTTGGAATGGTTACAACTTCGAGGATTCGATTTTAATTTCAGAGCGTGTAGTAGCTGAAGATCGATATACATCAATTCATATCGAAGAATTATCTGTTGTATCTAGAGATACAAAATTAGGCCCGGAAGAAATTACACGTGACATTTCAAATCTTTCAGAAAGAATGCTTGGAAGACTGGATGAGTCAGGCATTATTTATATTGGCGCTGAAGTTGAATCAGGCGATGTGCTTGTAGGTAAAGTTACACCAAAAGGCGAGACACAACTTACACCTGAAGAAAAACTCTTAAGAGCAATTTTTGGTGAAAAGGCTTCTGATGTAAAAGATACAAGTTTAAGAGTGCCGTCAGGCATGTCTGGAACAATTATTGATGTTCAAGTATTTACTAGAGAGGGCATTGATAGAGATTCAAGAGCTGAACAAATTATTGATGACCAATTAAAACACTTCAAACAAGATCTAGCTGATCAATTAAGAATCGTTGAAGATGATACTTTTGGAAGAATCGAAAGATTACTTACAAACAAAGTCGCAACTGGCGGCCCAAAAGGGTTGAAAAAAGGCGAAAAAATCTCTAAAGATTTTCTAGCTTCAATTAATAGGTACGATTGGTTTGATATTCGCCTAGGTAATGATGATGCTTCAAAACAATTAGAAAGTTTGAAAGATAATTTAGCAACTGCTAAAGAACAATTCGACAAACGTTTTGAAGAGAAAAAACGAAAATTAACACAAGGCGATGAGCTCCCTCCGGGCGTTCAAAAAATGGTTAAGGTTTACTTGGCCGTGAAACGCAGAATTCAGCCGGGCGATAAAATGGCTGGACGTCACGGTAACAAAGGTGTTGTTTCAAAAATTGCTCCTGTAGAAGATATGCCACACATGGCTGATGGCACACCTTTGGATATTGTATTAAATCCATTGGGCGTTCCTTCTCGAATGAATATTGGCCAAATTTTAGAAACTCATCTTGGATGGGCAGCTAAAGGCCTAGGTCTTCGTATCGGAGAAATGCTAAAAGAAGAAGTAAAAATTACTGAAGTTCGTAAATTTTTAGATCAAATTTACAACGATGCTTCAGGTAAAAAAGAAGACATTAAGTCATTAAACGATGATGAAGTTGTAGAGCTTGCTGAGCATTTGAAAAATGGCGTTCCATTTGCCACATCAGTGTTCGATGGCGCATCTGAGTCGGACATTCAATATATGTTAGATCTTGCTTACCCAGATAACGATCCAAAAACAAAACTGTTGCAATTCTCAGCAAACAAAACGCAAGTTAAATTGTTTGATGGCCGCACAGGTGAGGCGTTTGAAAGACCGGTCACAGTAGGTTACATGCACGTACTTAAATTACATCATTTGGTTGATGACAAAATGCATGCACGTTCAACAGGACCTTATTCTCTAGTAACGCAACAGCCACTTGGCGGTAAAGCGCAATTTGGCGGACAACGTTTTGGTGAGATGGAAGTTTGGGCGCTAGAAGCATACGGCGCTGCTTATACCTTACAAGAAATGTTGACTGTTAAATCAGACGATGTTGCTGGTAGAACTAAAGTATACGAAAACATAGTGAAGGGTGAGCATAAGATTGATGCAGGCATGCCTGAATCATTCAACGTGTTGGTTAAAGAAATTCGTTCACTAGCTATTGATATTGACCTCGATAGAAACTAAGGAGATCACAGATGAAAGCTTTATTAGACCTATTTAAACAGGTTACACAAGAAGAAGAGTTTGATGCAATTAAGATTGCATTAGCATCTCCAGAAAAAATTCGTTCATGGTCTTATGGTGAAGTTAAAAAGCCAGAAACGATCAATTACAGAACATTTAAACCTGAAAGAGATGGTTTATTTTGCGCAAAAATATTTGGACCTATTAAAGATTACGAATGTCTTTGTGGTAAATATAAACGACTTAAACACCGTGGTGTCATTTGTGAAAAATGTGGTGTTGAAGTTACCTTATCAAAAGTGCGTCGTGAGCGCATGGGTCATATTGATTTAGCAAGTCCAGTTGCACATATTTGGTTCTTAAAGAGCTTGCCAAGTCGCTTAGGTATGGTGCTTGATATTGCTTTAAGAGATATTGAACGCGTTCTTTATTTTGAAGCATTTATTGTTGTTGATCCTGGCATGACTCCTTTAACAAGAGGACAACTTCTTACTGAAGATGACTATCTTGCAAAAATAGAAGAGTTTGGCGATGAATTTACCGCAGTGATGGGCGCTGAAGCAATTAAAGAATTGCTTAAGTCACTCGATATTAATAGTGAAATTGAAAAATTAAGAACTGAATTAGCTGAGACAGGCTCAGAAGCAAAAATTAAAAAAATTGCTAAGCGTTTAAAAGTGCTTGAAGCATTCCAGAAGTCAGGCATTAAACCTGAATGGATGATTCTAGAAATTCTTCCTGTGCTCCCTCCTGAGTTAAGACCTTTAGTGCCTCTTGATGGCGGAAGATTTGCTACATCAGACTTGAATGATTTGTATCGCCGAGTGATTAACAGAAATAATCGTTTAAGAAGATTATTAGATCTTAAGGCGCCAGAAATTATTGTTAGAAATGAAAAGCGTATGTTACAAGAAGCAGTTGATTCACTTCTTGATAATGGAAGACGTGGCAAGGTTATGACAGGTGCTAACAAGAGACCATTAAAATCTCTTGCCGATATGATTAAAGGTAAGGGTGGCCGATTTAGACAAAATCTTTTAGGTAAGCGTGTTGATTATTCAGGACGTTCAGTGATTGTTGTTGGACCACAATTAAAACTTCACCAATGTGGTTTGCCGAAGAAAATGGCACTTGAGTTATTTAAACCATTTATTTTTCATAAATTAGAAGTGCTTGGCCTTTCTACAACTATTAAAGCTGCAAAGAAAAAAGTAGAAGAAGAAGGACCGGAAGTATGGGACATTTTAGAGGACGTAATTAGAGAGCATCCTGTTCTATTAAACAGAGCCCCAACATTACATCGTTTAGGTATTCAAGCATTTGAGCCTATATTAATTGAAGGCAAAGCAATTCAATTGCATCCCTTAGTCTGTGCTGCATTTAACGCCGACTTCGACGGTGACCAAATGGCAGTGCATGTGCCTTTATCTCTTGAGGCTCAAATGGAAGCAAGAACTTTAATGCTTGCATCTAATAACGTTTTATCTCCAGCCAATGGCGAACCAATTATTGTTCCATCACAAGATATCGTGCTTGGTCTTTATTACATGACGAGAGACAAAATCGCTGCACGCGGTGAAGGTATGAAATTTAGTGATGTAGCAGAAGTTCATCGTGCTTTTGATAGTGGACTGGTTGATCTTCATGCGCGCGTGACAGTTCGCATTAAAGAAACTGAATTAGGTCTAGACGGCACAACAACTGACAAAATAAATCGACATGAGACTACGGTTGGAAGAGCAATACTTTCTGAAATTCTTCCAGCAGGACTTTCTTTTGATTTAATTAATAAAGCATTAAAGAAAAAAGAAATTTCAAAATTAATTAATGCAGGTTTTAGACGTGTCGGCATCAGAGAGACAGTAATTCTCGCAGACAAACTAATGTACATGGGTTATACCTATGCCACAAAAGCAGGTATCTCAATCAGCATTCATGACATGCTTGTTCCTCCAGAAAAAGAGCAGCTCATTGAAGCTGCTGAAGCTGAAGTTAAGGAAATTGAAAATCAATACATCTCAGGCTTGGTTACCCAAGGTGAAAGATATAACAAAGTAGTTGATATATGGGGCCGTGCAGGTGACAAAGTTGCTGACGCAATGATGAAGCGTCTTAAGGAAGAGCCTGTTAAAAATGATGCTGGTGAAAATGTAAAAGGCAAAGATGGTAAAGATCTTTATCAAGAATCATTCAATGCAATTTATATGATGGCTGATTCGGGCGCTCGAGGATCTGCAGCTCAAGTAAGACAGCTTGCAGGTATGCGAGGTTTGATGGCAAGGCCTGATGGCTCAATTATTGAGACACCAATTACTGCTAATTTCCGAGATGGCTTAAATGTTCTTCAATATTTTATTTCGACGCACGGTGCACGAAAAGGTCTTGCAGATACAGCATTGAAAACAGCTAACTCAGGTTATTTAACTAGACGTTTAGTTGATGTAACTCAAGATCTTGTTGTAACACAACACGATTGCGGTACAGAAGACGGTTTAGTTACGAAAGCGCTTATCAAAGGTGGTGAAGTTGTTGAGCCATTAAGTGATCGTATTTTGGGTCGTGTAAATGCCCTCGATATTTACCATCCAGAAACGCAAGAAGTGATTTATTCAAAAGGTACGCTCCTTGAAGAAGACCATGTTGAGAAAATTGATGCACTTGGTATTGATGAAGTGAAAGTGAGAACTGCACTTACATGCGAAACAAGACATGGCATTTGTTCTCAATGTTATGGTCGTGATTTAGGTCGTGGTAAATTGATTAGTCAAGGTGAGTCTATCGGTGTGATTGCAGCGCAATCTATCGGTGAACCTGGCACACAATTAACAATGAGAACCTTCCATATTGGTGGCGCAGTTTCTAGAGCAGCATCAGTAAGCCAAGTTGAAAGTAAATCAAATGGCGTAATTCAATTTACATCCACAATGCGTTACGTTACCAATGCTCGAAATGAGCAGGTTGTTATTTCACGTAATGGTGAGTTGATTATTCAAGATGAAAGTGGT
>Ga0208722_1000521_pt1 | contig 10789 bp, 17 predicted proteins | sample LakMenEpi21Sep11_FD_150722 | JGI IMG/M metagenome (GOLD analysis project Ga0208722, IMG submission 150722) | Freshwater microbial communities from Lake Mendota, WI - 21SEP2011 deep hole epilimnion (SPAdes) | ecosystem: Environmental > Aquatic > Freshwater > Lake > Epilimnion/Euphotic zone ... | reverse complement strand
GCCTGAGAAGCTGCCTGAGAAGCCGCCCAAGTAATTATATATGTGTCATTTTGCGCAAATATATGCTTTGTATATTAATTATATAATATATAATATATGAATCCATTTAAGATTATAATATTAATATCAATAACAATATATTGCTTTGATTATATAAACAACAAAGATGAAATCAAAATAAAAATTATTGAATTATATAATATATTAAATGAATATTTATTAAATACATTGCCAGATTTTAATATTGTTTTATTATTAATTATAATTAGTTTTATATTATTAATTTTATAGATTCCTAGCACAAGGCACACGGCATACTACACACTACATATAGCATAAATTGAATAATTAAATAAATATAATATATATAATTTAATAACAATGATAGAACAAATATTAATAGGTTGGGCGTCTTTATTATTATTATATACAATAAAAAAAACAATTAAATATACATTAAATTATTTATATTATAAATCAATAATAATTTTTAAATTATATATATTATATTTATGTTTAATATGTAATATATTAATATTTGTAACAACTTTATTAGAACATAATTCATTAGAAAATATATTATTATCAAGTATAATAACTAATTTATTTTTAATAATATTATTTAGTTTAATAATACAATATTTAAATATAATAAATACGGATTCAAATAAAAATATATGGTATATATTATGTATAATATCATTTTTGAATACAATAATATTATCTCTACTGGAATATTTTATTGATTATACATTATATAAGTCAATAAAAGTTATTATTTATAATTTTATAATAATAATTATTTCATATAAAATAAATTTGGTTTTAATACATACAAAGCAAATATTGTTAGAAGGTGGGCATTCAATTAAGAAAGCACAATTAAATATTATTATTTTTAATGTTTCAATAACCACATTAATATTATATCAATTTATTACTTCAATAATTAATTTAACAGAGAAAAATAATTCGCATTTAATTGATAATATTGTATATCCTATTGCTGAAATAATATTTATTATTATATTAATATGTTTTTTTATTAAAAAGTCAAAAGAATATACAATTACAACAAATAATCCAATATATATAAGTTAATTATATATATATAATATATATTATATATGATAACATATAAAGGCAACTTAACTGAGAATTCATTTACTTTGTATAAAAATAATGAATTAATTGATACATTTATATTTAATACAAATAAAATTATAATAATTAAATTTAATATACCTACAACTAAATATTATTTAGAAGAATATAATCCAAAGTGTCATAATATTGAGATTGATATTGATTATTGTTTTGTTATAATAACAAATATAATAAACAATATAAAAATAAATAATTTTAAATCATTAAATTTAAATCGCGCTTATAATGGTTCATATATTGGTTTATTTAATAAATATAATATATTACAAGAATATAAATTTGAATTACCTGATATTTATTTTACTTGTTTAATATATTCTAATTATATTAACATTAAAAAATATAATGAATTAATATATACCGATATTGATGATAATAGTGCGAATATCTCTAATATATTTAATAATATATTTATAAGTTGCGATTCATTAATAAATGAATTAGAAATACAAATTAATAATTTAAAATATAAATATATTAAAGGCGCAAATAATTTAGAATTAATTAATAAAATAAATATATTAATTAATAATATTAATAATATAAATAATTATGATTTATTATTTGCGCCTTTGAAATATAAATCCATTATACAAATATTAGATTATATCAAAAATTATAAATTAATTAAAAATAAAATAAATGCTCTTATTATTTGTCAATAATTGATTTTTTTTATTTTGTTATTATAAAAGGCACGTGATAAAAAGGCAATTAAATATGGAAGTGGTTCCTATTCTAATTGATGTTGCGCCAGTGGCGCCTGTTGCGCCTGAAATCCTTCTTGGGGCCGAGATTCCTCTAGGGTCGGAGATTTCAATTAGTGCCGATTTTAATGAACTTTATACTAAATTATATGAGATATATACCAAATATGTTGAATATATTAAAAATGTTTTCAAATATAAGAGATCAAATAGCCCGGCTTATACACATTTACAAGCACTTGTTCCTGTTATTGTTCTTACACAACACGAAAAAATTAAATTTCTAACTATTTGGAAATATTGTAGGTCATTTGAAAAAATATTAACTAATTACCATAAAGATGGTAACAAAGACGCATTTATTTTGGGATTACAAGAATCACTAAAAATATTATTGGAAATTAATACGGCATTTATATTAATTAATTTACACGATTCCGTTTAATTTTTAACTTTTCACTTTGTATATATTAATGAAAATTGATTTTTATTTTCCTTATTTGTGGTTTTTATTTAAATGTTGTTAGTAATACGTGCCAGAAGATGGGTTCTTGCTGTGCACAGCCGAGTGCTGAGAAGCCTGCTGTGAAGCCTGCTGAGAAGCCTGCTGAGAAGCAGCCGCTGTTGCCGAGTGGCAAGGCGAGTGGCAAGGAGGTGCCTGTTGTTGTGAACCGTCAGGTTCTTAAAACGTTTGCCGCTCTTCAACAGGAAAGTTTATCGACCCTCACGAGCCAGAACGAAAACGGCGTTCGCATTTTGGCAGGTCTGGAAGGAATCATTGATAGGGCTGAAAGTGTCGCTGCAGAACGTGTCAAAGCACGTGCTGAAAAACGGGATGCAGAACGTGCTGAACTTGTAGCAGCACGCGCTAAACTTGTAGCAGCACGCGCTGAACTTGTCAAAGCACGCGCTGCTGAACGTGCCGAAAAAGAAGAAGCACGCGCTGCTGAACGTGCCGAAAAAGAAGAAGCACGCCGTCGCCGCAAGTGAAGTCAACCAACGTGCTAGTTAAGTTCCCGTTAAATCGGGCTCATTGGCACACATATATATAGGGCCGCAAGGCACTTTGTATATATAAAATTGATTTTTTTATTACTTAATAAATTATTAAATATTAAATATATACAACATTAAACAAAGCAAAATGGGTTGCCTTTCAAGCAAAAACGTGCGCCAAAAAACACACGAGCCTCTTCTTTCAATTAATGTGAATGAAAATCAAAAAATGTTTGAAGCTGAACAAATAAGGCTAAAAAATGATTTGGTGGAAGCAAAAAAGATGGAACTCGCATTGGAAAAATTGGGGCAACAATCTAATCCAAATTATGCTGAGATAAAAAAAAACATTGGCATAATGGAAACACAAATCAAGCAGTTTGAAACTATTAATACTTTTATGAGTGATTTGAAAGTTTTTGATAACACACGGCCAAATTATATGGCATTAACATAAAAGCATTATGTATATATATAAGGTACGTAAAGCCCCATTGTTTTTACTTTGTATATATATATATTAATAAAGCAAAATGGGTTGCCAATCAAGTAAGCCACAAATCATTAGCCCGCCTTCTTCAATTGATACAGAGAAAATGAATGAAAGAAATATTGTTAAAGAAAAACTTCAAAATGAGTTAGAAAGAATAACAAAAATTATGCTCAAGTTTGAACAATTAAACCAACCTTCAAATTCTATTTATATTGAGATTAAAAATAGGATTGCTTATCTTAATACCGAAATTAAGTTTATTGAAGATTGTAATACTATAATGAATGAAATGGACGAATATTGAAAGAGTAGGCCCAATTATAGGGAATTTGCTAAAAAACATTAGATATATTGGCAATTTGACAATTGATTTTACTTTGTATATAATTGATTTTTTTATATAATATATTATCAAAGAACGCAGAATGGGTTGCCAATCAAGTAAGCCAAATATTCAACCTCAACCAATGATTTTTGATATCAAATTAGAATTTAATAATTTGCTAGAAGATTTTAAAATGGATTTAAATAATTATAATAAACGACTTATTAAACTTGAAAAAGAAGGTAAACAAGATGAAATTATGTACGAATTATTTATTGACGATATAGATGAAATAAAAAAAAATTGCTATTTTTAACAAACATATTTTATCATTAGATTACATAATAAATCCTTATAATATAGATGTAAATAATATATCAAAAATATCACAAATTGAACATATATTATTAAAAACATATAATACTCATAGGCTTGCTTTAATATTAACAAGAGAATTCAAAATTAATTAAATATATAAAATTGTTGGATAATATTATAGAACAATGCGAAAATCGTTTAAAATTACTAAGAAAATCACGGTGACAATATAATTGATTTTTTACTTTGTATTTATAATTGATTTATATATATATAATATCATATATAATATATAAATGGGTTGCCCATTTAGCAAGAGCAAAGATGAATCAATTACGCCTTTTTATTCTGAAGAATCTCGGCTATTAAAAATAGCAAAAATGGAACATTTGTTGAGAAAAACGCGCAATAATCATAGACTTGCTTTATTATTACTTAATGAATATGCCCCTGGAACTCCTGCTTATAATGAAACACTTGAAGGTATTGATATATTGAATAATATTATTGAAACACGCGAAACGCGTTTAAAATTACTAAGACGCTAAATCTGGAATACAAATAAAATTATATTTACTTTGTATATAATGGGTTGTGTAACAAGTAATAATAATGCCACATTATGCCAAATGAGACAAAAACTATCAGAATTAAGAAATTTAGCAATTGTAATGGAAAGAAAATGTTTGCTTCTTATTGGGCAACCACAATATAAAAAAGCAATTATATCATATAATAAAATTATAAATGAAATAATTAGTTTAGAAACAAAGATTAGAAATATGCCTATATAAGCAAAAATTGATTTATTAGTTCCTTATCTTTATTATTTACAATATATAATAATTATATGAATACACAATGGGTTGCTTGTTGAGCATAAAAGTTGTATCGCGTCCCGGTGGTGCTTCAATCAATCGCCCCTTGTTGCCACAAAAACGCCGGTGGCATTATGAAAGCGGCACAACGGTGCGATGTTCATTGAGGTTTTTTTTGGGCAAATTGAAGGCGGCAAAAAAGAACAAACACGAGCCCCACATTATAATGCCCATTGAGGTATTTTTGCAGAAGAAATAAACCACGGATTTCTACTTTGTAATAATTGATTTTATTATTATATATAATGATAAAATATGACAATGGCGAAAATTAAATATTATAAGGACACACTATTTGAACTTTATAAAATAACGGCGCAAATTATAAATATATATTACGTTTAATAATAATTAAATGTAATATAAATATATATTACATTTAATTTTGCTCAAAAATCTGACAAAGATTTAAGCCATTTTGAAAGTAAAAAAATTGAAATTATAAGGAACATAATAGTTAAAAATATCAACATTATTGCTAAAATTCGGCATAGCTTTTTATATTTTAAACAATGTAATAATATAAAAAGTTTAACAAAACAAGCACTTTTTTAACAAAAGATTTTAAAATTTATAAAATAATTAATTTATTCTTTGAGAGGGCAAAAATTGAAAAAATCGGAATAATTAATATATACATATATAGATACATAATGTTAAATCAGGAAAATTGTAGTGGCGTTTTTATTGATGGCGTTTTTATAGAAGATAAAATACAAATTTATAATGATTCGCCAAATGCTGATATTATTATTACAAAATTGAACAAATTATGTAAAAATAAAACAGAATTTAATTTAAAAGAAAAATTAAAAATTCAAGATTTACTAGCTGAATTAGAATTATATTATGCTATATGGAATAATAATTATTTAATAAAAACATTATTAAATAATAATAAAATAAATCAACATACTAAAATAATTGATGAGATTAAACATATAATTAATTGTGAAAAAGAAATAATTTCTATTGAAAAAGACCAAAATACCAATGAGCCGAGATTACAAAGAAATAGAATGCGATTAAGATTTAAACATTATATTATAATTGGCGCATTATTATATTATATATATTTTTATATTCCTGAATTAAATACACAATTTAATTTGCCATTTAATTTGCCATTTAATTTATCATATATATTATATATTATATTATTTTTATTAGTATTATTTCGCCCATATGATAATTATTATCCTCTTGATGGTCTAAAAGAATTTGCCAAATATATGTATCACCCAAAATTAGATGAGGAATTGTTTAATTGTGTAAAATTAACACTAAATGATAATTTAAATTATATATTATATAAGGGCAGATATATAAATGATAAATATATTAGTAATAAAATTAAAAATATAAAATATAATTTATTATCTAATGATAAAGATTTAATTAATGATTCCATTAATGATTTGTTTAATTCATTAGCTTAAAGGCACGTGCGTTATTTAAAGGCACGTGCGTTATTTAAATCAAAAAATTTCTCTTTGATAAAGCAAATATCAAGAATTGAAAATTTGAAAAAATCAAAATAATTAATATATATACATATATAATGTTAAATCCTGAAAATTGTAGTGGTTATTATGCCGAAGGTATTTTTATAGCAGATAAAATACAGATTCATAATGATTCGGCAAATGCCGATATTATTATTAAAAAATTGAACAAATTATGTAAAAATAAAACAGAGTTTAATTTAAAAGAGTTATTACAAATTCAAGATTTAATAAGTGAATTAGGATTATATTATATAATCCAGAATAATAAAAGATTAATAGAAGAATATATTTATAAGAAAGATTATAATAACATAATTTATGAAATTAAACATATAATTAATTGTGAAAAAGAACTAATTAGTATTATAAGATATAAAGATTACAAACCTCCAAGCTTACCAAGATATAAAATGCAATTAAGATTTAAACATTTGATTATAATTAACACATTATTATATTTTATATATTTTTTTACTTCTGAATTAAAAATACAATTTAATGCGCCATTTAATGCGACGATTAATTTATCATATATTTTATATATTATATTATTATTATTAGTATACTTTCGCCCATATGAGTATTATCCTGTTATTAATCTAGAAGCATTTACAAAAGAATTCCTTAATTTAGATGAGGATTTTTTAGATATTGCGAAATTACAATTTAATAATAAATTAAACTTTATATTATATAATCGCAGATATATGAATGATAAATATATTAGTAATAAAATTAAAATTATAAAATATAATTTATTATCCAATGATAAAGATTTAATTATTGCTTCCTTAAATGATTTAGTTAATTCATTGGCTTCATTGGCTTCATTGGCTTAAATGCCACACGCGCACGCGCAATTAAATTCCACGCATACACGCGCACGCGCAATTAAATTGGTTCTTTGTTATCACAAACACAACCATTACTTGTTGAGAAAGCAGAAGGGCAACAACAAGGAGATACTTTGAAATTAGAACTTGAAATAGTAGGAATAGCCAAATTATTATAATAATCGCCAAGGTGCATTTCTGTTGGTAAAGGCCCAGCATTATTATAAGTTGTATAATTTGGTTTATTATTTTGATTATTAATTATATAATTTAATGGATTTGTTTTAAGTGGTTTTATTGTATCAACAGGATAATCGGCATAAGCAAAGAAGTTTTCATTATTATTTTTATAATTAAAATTAATAATTAATACAATAATTATAATTAATATAATTAATTCTAAATAATAATAATATAACATATATAATATATATATATTATTTTTTTATTTAGAGGAAAAATCTTCTGTGCTTAGTATAAATTTATTAAACTTATTATTTTCAAATTTATTAAGCATTGTATTTAATTGTTTAATAGATATTTTTAAATAATCATAATCCGACTCTTCTTTATAATTATCTATTAATGATTGTAATAAATTTAATACTTTGCTTTTATATATTTTTGTATTTGTATTATTTGTTCTTAATCTTGAATCTTCACTCATTGCGCTCTTTGTTGCGTATTTCTTTAATCTACATTGTTTTGTTTTATTATACCATACACAATCTTTCTCAGGGCATTCTTTTAATGTTCTTTTCCCAAAGCAAGGAGAATGATTTAATGAAACATTTGTTGTATTTGTAAAATATGGCCTATTATTGCGCATTATATTAACTTTATTATTTTTTGTTAATACATAAGTGCCCTCAGGAAATAGTTTTGATTTTTCTTCCTTTGTTAAACCTGTTATATATTTTTTAGGGTCATTTGGCGTTTTTCCAGACATAATATATATTATATATTATATAATTATAATTATTATTAAAGCCGTATGAATTTAATCCTCGTGAGCAGCAATTTCTGGTTGTGTATCATTTTCTAAACTTGCTATTTCCGCGTCAATATCTTCATTACTTTCTTGGGGTTCTTCCATACTATCTTGAAAGCCTTCCAGACCCCCGAAGCCTTCTTGGCCTTCCAAGAGGCCTTCAATAAATCCCTCTCTAATAGATTGTTTAAAATCCAATTGAACGGTATATAAGAAACAAATTATTAATAATAATGCGGCTATTTTATCATATTTAAATAATTGAATAAAACATAAAATTAAAATAAATTTAAATACAACATTATTAATTAAATAATGTAAGAATTGTGGGATTCTATAAATTAATGTAAAATATAATATAAATATTATATATACATATTCAATATTATTTAACATTAACATTAATATTATATATATATTATATATAAATATAATAAATATATATAATATATTATATATATGCGAGGGTGTAATTTATATGAGGCTTTTCAAAATCCATATAAGAAACAATTTCAATCCGAATTATTATCAATTAATAGGCCGCCCCAAAATAGTTTGGGGGCCTCACAAAATAGTTTGGGGGCCTCACAAAATAGTTTGGGGGTCTCAAAGAGTTTAAATTGTAATGATATGATAAATCATATATTATCTTGTAAAGAATGTAGAAATAAAATGTTATATTATTTTAAGGATGAACTTAGTGAGGAACATTTTCAACAAATGCCACAAGCGCCAAAAACGCTACAAGCGCAAGCGCAATCAAAATGTAATAAACAAAATGAATTTATGATTAATATAATATTAGGAATAATATTAATAATATTATTTGCTTAATATAAGATATATATATATTATATATATTAATATATATTATATATGATTATAAAAAACAAAGATGAATTACTTAAAAAGCTTATTCAAAATAATAAAAAACGGCGATTATTGGATGATACAAATATTGATGAAGATTATAAACCAGAGGAAGACACTGAGGAAGACATAGATGAAGATGCCCCAAAGAGGAACAAGGCACAAAATAATGTAAATAAAGCAGAACAAGAATTTTATAAAAATGAGGAATTAAGAATAAATCAATTATCATTTAATAAACAACCATTGAAATATCAAATATTATCTTTGGATTGTTCCGATGTAATAAAATTAAAAGCTTTACAATTATTATCAAATTATGAGATAGACCGCGATAATAATGGGAGTTTTTTAAAAGCAATTCAATTAATTTGTAAAATTAAATGGAATACATATCACGATTTAAATATGCCGGATAATTTAGAAGGTATAACGGATTTTTTGGAAAATGCTTATAAAATAATGAATGAGGTAATTTATGGGCAAAATATAGCAAAGATGGAAATTTTGGAATATTTGGTTTCTTCTTCTAAATCACGTATTATTGGTTTAACAGGTTCAGCGGGAGTTGGTAAAACAACATTAATAAAAAATGCGTTATCAAAATGTTTTAATAATAGACCATTTTATTATATTTCATTGGGAGGGATTACGGATGTAAAAATATTGGCGGGGTCGGCGCCAGTATGGAAAGGGGCAACTTCTGGGCGTCTTGTGGATGCTTTAATAGAGACACAATGTATGAATCCTATAATATATTTTGATGAGGTTGATAAAGTTGGAATAAATTCAAATATTCACGAATATTTAATTCATTTAATTGACCCTGTATATAATACACATATTTATAATAATTTTTTGGATATAAATATTGATTTTTCAAAAGTTATGTTTGTATTTTCTTATAATAATAAGAATTTAATAAATAAAATCTTATTAGATAGAATAAAAATGGTAGAAATGAAAGATTATACAAAAGATGAAATGGTAATAATTTGCGAGAAATATATAATCCCACAAATATTAGATGAGATGAAAATGCCAAATAATTTATTTAATTTTGATACTGATATTATTAGATTTATTAATACAAAGATAACAGATAAGAATAAAAGTATGCGCCCTGTGATTAGGTTATATCAAGATATAATATCAAAAATTTATATGAATTATATAATAAATAGAAATAATAAAAATACGGTATTGGGTAGTTTATATAAAATGAATATTAAAATTAAAAATGGTTCAATAAATATAACAGAAGAATTAATTAATAATATAATTTAATTCCAGTCGCCTATGAGCGAAATAAAATTGTTAAAAACCCTATATTTTTAATTTTATTAGTGGCAATTAATTCTTTTATGTATATAATTCCGGATGATTCATAGTCAGGAACAAAATCCGTTAGTTTTTCTTTAATAATAATACCTTTTTCATTAGAATAATAAATAGTTTTAATATTGAAGCATTTCATAATATTAAAACAAAATAAACAACATTTGGAATTGGTTAGTTCATTTTTGCTATTTGTTTTTATAACAATTATTTCCTTTGCTCTATCACGAACTTTGAATTTGCCACATAGAATATATTGATACATTTTAGCATATTTATTTTTAAAATATTTATCAATTACGCCAGTTTCGGCGTGTTGTAGCATAAAAGGGCAAAAAGGGTTATATTTTGTCATATCATTACAA
>Ga0208722_1000519_pt1 | contig 10793 bp, 8 predicted proteins | sample LakMenEpi21Sep11_FD_150722 | JGI IMG/M metagenome (GOLD analysis project Ga0208722, IMG submission 150722) | Freshwater microbial communities from Lake Mendota, WI - 21SEP2011 deep hole epilimnion (SPAdes) | ecosystem: Environmental > Aquatic > Freshwater > Lake > Epilimnion/Euphotic zone ... | reverse complement strand
ATATGTTTAACATTAATAATAAATCCATTAATTAACATAATATCTGTAACTATATCATCTGTGGGGTCTGTTAAATTTGGCCCGGGATTAATTAAGAAACAAAATGGTGCTAAGTATTTTAATAAAGCATATTTTTCTAAAATTAATACCTTTGTAATAGTATCATAATATGATAATGTATATGTATCTAAATTATAATTTATAATGTATTTCAAACTAATGGGTGAGGGAAATATAGGAACTGCTAAATTATTATATAATATTAAATATCTTACTTGGTTATATCTATCAACTATTTGATATTTTATTTTAAAATCATCAAATTCCCCGGGGAAATTCAAAATCATTTTATTAATCATTTGTTCAATATAATAAATATTAATATATGAACTTTCATAATTACTTAGTGAATCAATAATAGTTGAATGTGATACATTATTAATGTATTTATTTAGTTCATCATTTGTGTTAATGTTAATGACTGGATTACATTTATGTATATTATTTAATAAATTAGTAATAATCTCGTGATTACTATTAAATAAAACTTGCGTTGATTTTATTTTTTTAATATTATATTCACACATACATAATAACTCATATGTATTATTATATTTATATATTATAATGGAATTTCTATTAGGTTTATATAATTGATTAATATCATATCCTGTTGGGCATTTAATAATAATATCTGATATATTATTTTGAGTTCCAATAGTTGCTTCAATGATAAAAATATTTAAACCCTCAGGATAAATCATATTTTCAAAACTTAATAAATCCCATAAGAACTTTTCATTAATTGATTCAATATTTAAACTAATATAATTAATAAAATTTTGCGCCGATAAATATGTTAATTCAACACTATTATAATATGTGCTAACATTTGTATCATCAATAAATGTAGTATATATTGAGCCATTTTTTAACAATCTATAAATATTAATGTTTGATTTTATTAATTGAATAATTTTATTTATAAAAACTGTGTCTTCTTCAATATTTAATAATCCTTTGAAAATATTAACAAATTGATTGCCTTTTTTAATGGTTTTTCTTAAAATACAAGTTATATATTTATCTGTGCTCTTACACATTTTATTTGGATTTACAACTTCATTTAATTTAGAAGGTAATAAAATATATCTATTTGGATAATCAATAAACATTTTACTTGAATCTAATATGTAATATTTATTTTTAATTATATTAAAATCTGGATTATCATTTGTTTCAACTTCTTCTTCTTTTATACCATTAAATTTATTCATACATAATTTATCATTAACAACGTGTTTATTAACTACGTGGTCTTTCATACAACACGGTTGGCACATATTATTACTAAAACCCAATTTAACATATTTCTTTTTATTTATAATATTTTTGGAATTGGGCCCCACAGCTTCATATGTATCGCCGTCCCATTTAGTTGGGCAAAAATAAAAATATCCTTTGATATGTCTCCCCTTAACATTTAATGTTTCAATAATTTCATTCAAATATTTTATTTGTTTTTTATCTGTTTCGGTTTCTAACATTTTTTGATATTTAATTAATAAATTATTTGCTTTTTTACTTGTTATAACCAAAGGGCGTTTAATATTTTGTTGGCAATTACGTGAATAAGATTTGTTTTTGTATTTATCATCATAAAACAATGTTGGATTTGATACTTTTAATCTTTTTAATAAATTAGTTTCATTTGGTTCTGGTAAATCATTGGCATCTTCGCCTGTGCCAACTGGTGAAACAATTTGCGCCTCTTGAATGCTTTGAGAACTTTGTTGTTTTTGAACATCTTCACTAATATTAAAATCATCAAAATCAAATAATTTGTAATCAAATTTATTTTTATTTTTATTTGTTGTTTTAACTTTATTGGATATTTTTTCAAAATATAATTCAATGGCGGTATTAATAAAATTATATATTTGGCCAATATTATTATGAGGGGCGCCTAAAATAATTACTTTATATAAATTATTATTTTTATAATTAATGGATATATCAATACCTGGGTTTTTGCCTTTAATTAATTCGGTCATAATGAATTTATTTTTCAATACTGTATTATTTGAGGTAATATTAATATTCTTTTTGGAACATAAATTAATATAATTGCCATAAAACTTCTTTGCTTCTTCTTTTGATATTTTATATTTATTTTCAACGGCATTTATAATTTCTTCTTTTGTAAAATCATTTTTGATTAATGTATAAATATAATTATTTATTTTGTCCATTTTTAAGAATCCATTTATTCTTTTATAACGCAATTTAATATTATCATTTATTTCTTCTTTATTCTTTTCAATATAATTAATAAACAAATCATATTTTTTAATAAATGTTTCAAATTTATTTAATTTGATTTTCTTTGGTGTTTCAATCCTATAATTTATATTATAAAATGCGATTTTAGTATTAGTATTAATATTTTTGAGATAATTTAAATCTGGTTCATTAATTTTGTTTGGTAAATTTTGTCCAATTAGTTTGAAATCCGTTTTGTTAATACTTTCAATAAATTTGTGAACTTTTTCCAAAGCCATTTTAATATTATCAACATTTCCTGATAATTCATCTCCCCAATTACATTTTATTTCTAACCGGCCATTTTTATAAATATTTAATGTTAGATATTTATTTATATTGGTTTTTTTTACACTATCATAATAATTATATAAAAATATTTTATATGATAATCCTTTGCCTGTTAATAAATGTTCATTACCTGACATTTTATTTTTCTTAACGCCAATAAACCAAGTTTCTAATTCTTCTTTTGATATATAATGGGGATTTTCTTTATTTAAAACATCTTTATATATTCTAAACATTGGTGTAATATTTGAATCGCCTTTATATTTAACAAAGGGGATTTCTTCTGTTAATCTTAAAGTATGAAATATTTTTAATTGATCAATAAAATCGGGATTTATTACATTATAATTAATATGTATAATAACTTCTGTAATTATGCAGGGTGTATAACTAATTTTATTACTTTGATTAATTGTTTTCTTATTTATAAATAGTTTATCAATAATTTTTTCATTTTTATCTAATTCTAATTTGATTTCATTAAAATTAATATATGACTCTTTTAATAATAATTTATAATCTGGGAAATATAGACTTAATAATTGTATTTTAACATCATTTGTATTATGTTGTGTTGATTTTATTAATTTATAAGCCTCATCAAAAATTATTATTTTAATATTATTATAATATCTGGCGCCATTGGCGCCATTGGCCGGCGATAAATTCAAATTAAATGTGCTTAATATGTTGTTTTCTAAATTATTTTTATGTAATACGGTGGTTGTTTGTAATAAATTAATTGTGTTATTTGTTTCCGGTTTATATAATTCTTTTTGTAATTTTTCTATTTTATTTAAATTATAATCAAAGAAATTTGGCACTATATTAATATTTTCAATAACAATTGGCCGGCCACTACTAATAAAATAATTGTATTTTAAATTAACAGTTTCTCCAAGTTCTCTATTTGTATTGTCGGCATAAATATATATTTTATTTATATCTATACGTAATTCATAACTTATCTTTGTTAATACTTGTTGGATATTATCGTCTTCTTCAATATAATATTTTGATTTTATATAATTATAATCTGGCATTCCTTCTACTTTATCTCCAAATAATATATATTCGTCTGGTTTATCCGATTTATAATTAGTATGTTTAATTGTTACAATATGTGGATATCTTTTATATGACCAATCGCATAAATTTTTCATTAATATATATTTATTATATATATTATATATATATAATATTATTACTTATATATTATTTATTAATAATAATATATATGAATATTTTAAGAATATGTATTCCCGCAAAGATACATACTCATACAAAATGCGTTATGTGTTTATTAAATTTATTAAATAATTTTGAATCTCAAACCGGTTATCGTTTAGATATTAAATTTTTATGTGGTAAATCTAATATTGACCAAGCACGTTCTATGATGGCAACCGATTTCTATAATGATTGTGGCCCCGGTGATTTAATGTTATTTATTGATTCCGACCACGTTTTTACAATTAAAGATATTCAATCTATAATTGCTTTACAAAGTGACGTAAGTGTTGGTATTTATCCAAATTCCGCTGGTGCGCCAACTTCATATTTTTTAAATCCTGAGGGTTTTGTTAATGGAAATGATAATAGAATGTTATATGCTGGCACTGGATTTATGTTAATAAAACATAATACTTTAAATGTATTAGCAAAGGAATTAGAAAAGCGTGGAACTAAATGGGCAAATGTGGCTTTAAATTATGAACGAGTAATTCCTTTTTTTAAACAATTAATTATTAAAACCGAATTATGTAATAAAGATAATGAAGATAAAATGGATTGGTTAGGTGAAGATTATAGTTTTTGTAAAATGGTGCGTGATTGTGGTTTAACAATTAGGGGATTTTTATCAAATACTTTGGGGCACGAGGTGCCAAATATTAGAGCTTTTTATCCCGAGGAATGGCCTGCTACTAAATTAGGTTTATTATTGCCTCCAAAGAGAACATATACAAATGTTAATAAAGATGTAATAATATATTATTGTGGGTTTTCGCGTTTACCATTTGGATTATATACTAAAAATGGTGGTTCTGAACAAGCTGTGTTTAATACTATTTCCGAATTATATTCTGATAAAATGACACTTGTATTTGGGAATGTTATTCCTGATAAACGTAAAAATTTGGAACTTATTCCTGCGAATAATTTTAATTTAAATGAAGAATATGAAACTGTTATTTTATGGAGGGGTTTTGGTTTAAACATTTTGCCTTTGGTGAAAGCTAATAATATTTATATTGATTTACACGACAATACAAATCCTGATTTATTGGCATTAAATTTATTAAACAAAGTAGATAAAATATGGTTTAAGAGTAATTGGCATAGGGAGATTTTTTCATTTATTCCGGAAGAAAAATGTGTTATTAAAGCAAATAAAATCTCGGATATATATTATGAAGTTGCAAAATCTAAAACAAAGAAGGTGCCATTTAGAATATGTTATGTATCTTGTTATACACGTGGATTAGTTGAACAATTAGAAAATTGTTGGGAAAAAATACACGCGGCTTTTCCACAAGCTGAATTTCATATTGCTTATGGAACTGATTTAATTACTGATAATGCTTTATTGGCGAAATTACAAAGATTATTAAAATTAAAGGGTGTTGTTAATCACGGGCGTTTAACTAATTTTGAAACTGCTATGTTACAAGCTTCTAGTCAAATACATTTTTATTTATGTAATCAATTAAATAGTGAGATTGATTGTTTAGCTGTGCGTGAAAGTAAATTATTGGGTTGTGAGGTTGTTATGTTTAATGGAGGGGTATTTAAAGAAAGAGAAGGAGTAAAAATCCCTTTGGGCGATTATAATAAGGCAACAATGGTTATTTGTGAACTATTAAATGAGTTAAATACTCCCTAAAATAGTTTAGGGTCACAAATATGTGACCGAATTAATTAGTATTTTTTTAATAATATATTTACTAATAAAAAAAAACATAAAATAAAATATTATTGGGAAAATTATACTGAGAATAAAATTTATTTCTGTAAAATAAAATCCAATATATAATGACATTGTAATAAGTGAATAAAGAAATGCGGAATAAATACCAAACAATTCTGGGAAATAATGAAATGTAATTTTATTTTTTATTTGTTCGTGAGTTAATTGTGTATTATTTAGATGGTCAATTATTTTATAAAATATATACATAACCATAAATATAAATTAATTAAATAATACTTTGATTCAATTAACATTTAATATATATAATGTATTAAATTAATTTTCAATTTTGAGAATTCTCATAATTGAAAATATAATATATATAATATATATATATGAAATGGGAATTAAAAATTTGAAAAAGATAATTAAAGCAAAGGCGCCTGGTGGTATAAGTATGATTAATCCATATGAGAGATTTAAAAATACAAAAATAGCTATTGATTTAAATAGTTATTTATATAAATTTGTGTATAATAGTCATAATAAAACAAGAAATCAATATTTAAAAGATTTAACGAATATGATTTATCAATTTTTGTTATATAATATTACGCCTATTTTTGTTTTTGATGGGAAACCAAGTGAGGCAAAGAATATAACATTAGATTTAAGAAAACAAGCAACAGACCAAAAAAAAGATAAGATTTCAAATTCAATTAATAATATAAAGAAGTATTTTAAAATGGACATTGAATCAATGGATTTAAAGGATTTATCAATTGAAATAGAAAAATTATTATCAACAAATGAGGATTTATCTGCTGCTGATATTAATTTAATTAATGATAATTTATCTGAGATAACTAAGAATCATAAAAATATAATTAAAATGACGAATGAGATATATTTAAATGTGGAAAAATTATTTAAATTATGGTCGGTGCCATATTTAAAAGCAAAGGGTGAGGCTGATTTTTTATGTGCTAAATTATATATTGATGGTATAATTTCTGCTGTATGTTCGGAAGATATGGATTTATTGCCTCACGGTGTGGGTCATTTAATAACAGGGATTAATTCATTGGATTTAAAAAAAACCGGTGAAACAACATTATATACCTTGGACGTAATTTTGGGGGAAATGGAATTTACAATGGAACAATTTATTGATTTATGTATTTTAGCTGGATGTGATTATTGTGATACAATAAAGAATGTTGGTGGAATGAAAGGATTTCAATTATTAAAACAATATAAAAAAATTGAAAATATACCTGGTACCAAAGATGATTTTATAAAAGCCCGTGATGAATTTATTAAATCAAAGTTAGAAATATATGATTTAGATATAATTAATTTTAAAATTAATATTAATAGTAATATATTAGTTGAATTTTTAACAACCGAAACCACTTTTAAAAAATCCACTGTGACAAATAAATTAACTAAATTAAGCGGGATGGGCTTTACCATAAAATAAATCGTGGCGGTCTTGAGAATATTTATTTGCCATTTCTTCGGCTTTACGTGCCATTTGATGAGCATATTCTTGCGCGTGTGTTTGCGCATTAGTGCGTTTTCCAATTGAATTAATAATTTTATATGTTTCATATATATTCATTTCTTTGGGCGCGTCTTCTTCTTCTTTTGGTTTCTTTGTTTTAATATATTCAATTTCGGGTAATTCATTTAAAGTTAAAGAAAGTGCCGAATATTTATGATTCATTTTGTGTTCTGCGATATATTTTTTATGTCTAATGTGTTCAATTAGTGAAGGATTATAATCATTTTTAATACCATAAATGAGATTCATACCTAATAAAATATATTTAATTGTATATTTAACATATGATTCAATTATTTCATTTTCAATTAATAAAGAATGTGCGAATTTTTTAAGAATTGACGTGGGTAATTTAATTCTTTTATCAAGATGCCGGGCAATAACAAATTTGTCAATAGTTTCAATTCTTGAATTATTAAAATCGGCAAATTTATTAGAGAGGAAAAAATATAAAACAGAATTATAATATAAATCAAATAAGTTGATATTATCAATTTCATTAATATATTTACAAACTTCACAAGTTGAGTCGCATAATAAATTAATATAATGTTTTTTACAAGATGATTTTGCTGTTATTAATTCGTTACCTTCTGTATATTTTGAAATAAATTCGCAAAATAATATCTCATAATTTGCCAATAAATAACTAACTAATTCAACATACTTATTAAAATGTTGAATTAAATCCTTTTCGTTTTCCATAATATATATATATATATATATTATTAATAAAATCAATTATAATTGATTTTTTTTATTTTTAATTTCATTTCATATATAATATATATAATATAAACTTGGAAAGCACAGAATGAGTGACCCGCGTTATGTGCCAAGTATGATGAACTTTCGTTCAATTATTAATTTGTTATATAAGTGGGACTATGAATTTGCTTCGTGGCTTTCTATGTATTTGGCCAATGCGGAAGGTTTAATGTTTGACAAAGGATACTTTTCTTTTATTAAGAAGAAGGTTTCACGATATTTTGGCATTGATGATGGCATTAGCGCTGGCGATGGCGCAAGCGATGATGAAGGCGGCGACATAGGTAAAACTGTTATTTATATTGCGGAGATTGAAGAAAATCGTAAGGTATATTTACAAGATAATGAGATTACAAATTATGAATCGGCGCATTCAATGGAATCATTTGGTAATATTAAGAAGATGATGTTGTTTTTGGGTTCAATTCCAACAAAAATATACAAAAATATGTTGTGCTTTAATGAGGAAGAGTTCAAAATGTATATTTCGGATATGCGATTTGGAACATTGATTAAGCCGGCGAACGTAATTATTAATGGACACTTATCATAATTATATATTAAATATATATATATTATATATTATATATTATATATATTATGAATGCTTTGTATATATTTCATAGAGATTTAAGATATGAAGATAATAAAACATTAAATTATTTATTAAAACATAATGATATTGAAAATGTAATACCATTATTTAATTTTGACCCTAATCAGATATTACCTGAGAATAATAAATATTTTTCAAATAATGCGGTTCAATTTATGATTGAATCATTAATAGATATGGGTGATATACAAATGCCTATTTTAACATATAATAATTTATTATTATCTGTAAAAAAGATATATAAGAAGGCGCCATTTAAATACATTGGTTTTAATAAAGATTATACTCCCTTTGCTCTTAAAAGAGATAAAGAAATACAAGATTGGGCGGATGAACAAGGAATAATTGTTTTTTCATTTGACGATACTTTAATGAAACAAGGTGAAATACGTAATTTATCTGGTGGAATATATCAAAAATTTACTCCATATTATAATAAAGTTGTTCAAATGAATATAAAAATAGAAGAACCGGAAATATTAGATAAAAAAATAATAAAGAAGAAATTATTAACAAATATAAAAGTTAAACATATTGATATAACAAAGTTTTATGAGGTTAATCCAAATAATGCTACAAATGGTGGACGCAAAGAGGGATTTAATAAAATAAATGAATTTAAAAAAATTGTTAAAACATATAAAGAGAAAAGGGATTTTCTTTATTTAGAAACTTCGGGATTATCGCCATATTTAAAATTTGGTTGTTTAAGTGTGCGCGAAATATATCATACATTTTTTAAATATAAAGATTTTATTAGACAATTATATTGGCGTGAATTTTATTATAATTTGGGATTATTTATTGGGGAATATAATAAAAATAATTATAATAAAACTAATTTTAATAATTGGAAAAATGGAACAACGGGAATTCCTATTATTGACGCAGCAATGCGCCAATTAAATAAAACAGGAATTATGCATAATAGAGCAAGAATGATGGTTGCTTCATATTTAACTAAGAATTTAAATATAGATTGGAAAAAAGGCGAAAAATACTTTGCTACTAAATTAATTGATTATGACCCAATACAAAATAACAGAAATTGGTGTTATATTGCCTCAATTACGCCAGAATCACAACCCTCATTTAGAAAATTTAATCCATTAACACAAATGTTAAAATATGACCCCGATTGTATATATGTTAAAAGATATGTTGATGAATTAAAAGATAAGTCCAAAGAAGAAATAATTAAATTATTTCAGGGGTCTTAGACTTCAATATCCGCAAGGGCTTCCATAAGTTCAGCGTCTTCCATTGGGGCAGTGGCTTCCATTGGGCCTGCCGTGTCTTCCATAAGTTCGGCGTCTTCCATTTGTTCAAACAAATGTGTTGCAGATTCCTTTGGTATACCAATTGGCCTATCTTTGTCAATCATAAGTCGCGCCATAATATGAATAGGAATCGGCCTTGAACGTTGTTTGGGTTCAATTGAATGTAGAAACTTTGGCACTCGGGGCATTTGCTTTGTTTTAATGTTCTTAGAAAAACCACGTGCCCAAGGCGGAATATATCGTTGAGAAGGCGCTTCTTGGGGCATTTCCGGGCGACCGAAATGTTGAGGGTGCACAAAATGTTGAGGGCGCCAAAAATGCTCTTGGGGCTCAACGTGAGTTTCCAGATGTGCCACAGGCGACTTTTGGTCTTCCAATAGACCAAATGGAATTTCAGGGGCCCTGTTCATTTGCTCCATAAATTTCATAAATTCCTTATGCTTATCAAGAAAAGATTGCTTCTCAGAATCGAAATCGGAATAAAAAAATGATAAAGCATTCTCGCGACCGCCAATGTTTTGGGGTTGCTGCCGCTTAGTTCCGCGCACAATCTTGCGCTCGTTCTTTTCTTGACACTGCTTCATTTTCGCACGAATGTTAATTCAAAGTAAAAATATTAATAAATAAATTAAGAATTAATAAAATCAATTTTTGCTAAGTTAAATCAAATTTTTGCTAAGTTAAATCAAAATTGTGCTAAATTAATTTAACCGTGATTAATTTTTTATTATTTTGTTTAAAATTTGGATTATGTGTGATACTATATAATTTATCAATAATGGATTTCATTTTTTTTTTACATTTAATATCGGCATAAGTATCAATTTCTGTATAAACGGTATTAATAAAATCTTTATTGATGGTTTTATCAATATAATCATTTAATGTATTATCCATAATATATATATATATTATATAATATATATATTCAATTTTGTATGTATGGCAAAGGTTCATATAGTATAATAAAAATATATAATGATAATAAAACATTAATAGAGAAGAAATTTACTAATGGATTATTTCATTTTACAAGTT
>Ga0208722_1000514_pt1 | contig 10834 bp, 9 predicted proteins | sample LakMenEpi21Sep11_FD_150722 | JGI IMG/M metagenome (GOLD analysis project Ga0208722, IMG submission 150722) | Freshwater microbial communities from Lake Mendota, WI - 21SEP2011 deep hole epilimnion (SPAdes) | ecosystem: Environmental > Aquatic > Freshwater > Lake > Epilimnion/Euphotic zone ... | reverse complement strand
TACCGTACCAAGCATTCCAATGTAATCAGCCCGGGCTGATTACATTGGAATGCTTGGTACGGTAATGAATTGTTTAGCACTACAGGATTTTCTAGAAAAAGAAGGAATTGAAACTAGAGTCCAAACCGCAATCACTATGGGACAAGTTGCAGAGCCATATGTGCCGCGCAGAGCAATTCGTCACTTAGAAAAGGGCCGAGTTGTAATTTTTGGTGCTGGAGCTGGCATGCCATTTTTTACAACCGACACTGTGGCAGCTCAGCGCGCACTTGAGATTGGTGTTGAGGCATTACTACTTGCAAAAAGTGGTGTCGATGGTGTTTATGATGCTGACCCAAGAAAAGATAAGAATGCTAAGAAGTATGATTTTGTTTCATATGATGAGGTTTTAAGTAAATCACTTGCCGTTGCCGATGCCGCCGCCTTTTCATTGTGCCGGGAGAACAAATTGCCAATTGTGGTATTTGATCTAAAAAATAAGGGCAATATTAAGCGTGCTGTATCTGGGGAAAACATAGGTACGCTAGTTAATTAAGAGTAATTTTCGGGTAGTTCAAATGTCCTAGTAGAGTTGTATTAATTAAGAAGGGGATGCAAATGTCAGACTTAAATACATTTTTAGCCGATTGCAATACCAAGATGAATAAGGCAATTGATGTAGCCAAAGAGGATTTTGCATCGATTCGTACCGGACGAGCTCATCCATCTATGTTTGCCAAGTTAATGGTTGATTACTATGGAACTGGTACACCGCTAGCTCAATTAGCAACCGTTCAAGTACCAGAGGCCAGACTTGCCTTAATCACTCCTTATGACAAGGGTGCAATGGCTGCAATTGAAAAAGCGATTCGAGATTCAGATCTTGGCGTAAATCCTGGTTCAGATGGCACTGTAATTAGAGTTAATTTTCCGCAACTAACGGAGGAGCGCCGGAAAGAGTTTATAAAGGTTGCAAAATCAAAGGCTGAAGATTCCAGAGTTGCAATCCGTGCGATTCGAAGAAGTGCTAAAGAGTCTATGGAAAAATTAGAAAAAGATGGCAAGGTTGGCAAAGATGATTTAGCTCGGGCAGAAAAAGAGTTAGAAAAGGTAACCGGGGATCATGTGACCAAGATCGATGAGTTACTCAAGCATAAAGAAGTTGAGTTGCTAGAGGTTTAATGATGGCTGATCTGCATGCAATAAATGACGCGATCAATAAGCGGGCAGGTCGAAAACTTCTTCCCTCAATATTAGTTTCACTACTTTTACTTGCAATAATTTTTACCACGATAAATACCGAACCATTACTATTTTTTGGATTCATCTGGGTAGTTATCATGATCGGAGTTCGGGAAATAGCCCACGCCTACCGTAAGGGTGGCATTGAACTGCCAGATTACGTATTAATGATTGCCGCAACCGTACTTTTAGTTGCTACCTGGAATGGTGAAACTGAGGGTTTAGCGGTTTCAGCTGGGCTTACAATTCCAATTTTAATGTTTACCCTTTTGCTAATTTCTCAAAAAGATTTTATTAAACGATCTACCTCAGCTGTTTTTATCACATTCTATTTAGCAGTATTGGGTGGGTTCATATTGCTACTAGCAAATCATCCAGATGGTGCGCTGCGAATTTTGGCACTAGTTGTTTTAATAGCCTGTAATGACACATTTGCATATATTGCTGGTGTGTTACTTGGCAAACATAAATTAGCGCCCAGTATTAGTCCAAAGAAATCCTGGGAGGGATTAATCGGGGGTGCAATTGCATCCATTGTTGGCGGTTCCTTAATTTTTCATTATCTATTTGAGGTCAATTGGATTGTTGGAGCTGCAATTGGAGTTATGACGGTGATTACGGCAACCTGTGGTGATTTAATTGAGTCTGCAATTAAGCGAGATTTAGCGATCAAGGATATGTCGAATTTATTACCTGGCCATGGTGGCATCATGGATCGATTAGATTCTGCCCTTTTTACCGCACCAGCTGTTTGGTTTGCATTCGAACTTATCGCTCGGTATTTGTAAATGGCTGATTTAGTTTTTGAAGCCCCGGCGGTTAAAAAGAAGAGCCCAATCCACCTAGCTGATTTAACGGTGGCAGAGCGTAAGGCAAAGGCCGAGGAGTTGGGAGTTCCGGCATTTAGAGCTAACCAATTAGCGGTTCATTACTTTACCCATCACAATGATGATGTTGAGAGCTTTACCGATATACCAAAAGAGCTACAAGCTAAATTAGCTGATGCATTCTTGCCAAAATTAATTACCTTAGTTCGATCGATAAGTTGTGATGGCGGCAAGACTAGAAAAGATTTATGGCGCTTACATGATGGCGTATTAGTTGAATCAGTTCTTATGCGATACACAGATCGCACTACAGTTTGTATCTCCTCGCAAGCAGGCTGCGGTATGAACTGCCCATTTTGTGCAACTGGACAGGCAGGTTTAACTAGAAATTTAACCGCTGGTGAGATTACCTCCCAAGTAGTTATGGCTGCCAAAGCTTGTGATTTAGGGGAGTTACCTGGTGGCCCAACTCGATTATCTAATGTTGTATTTATGGGCATGGGCGAGCCAATGGCAAATTATGCAGCGGTTATGCAAAGCATTAGGAACATTACAAACCCGCAACCAAATGGTTTAGGTATTGGTGCTAGATCAATTACATTATCAACTGTTGGATTAGTAAATGGCATTGAGAAGTTAATCGATGAAGATATTCCTGTTACCTTAGCTATTTCATTACACACACCAGATGATGAGTTACGAGATACCTTAGTTCCAATAAATTCAAGGTGGAAGGTTAAGGAAGTCCTGGCAGCAGCAGATAAGTATGAGCGAAAGACTGGGCGAAGATACTCAATTGAGTATGCATTAATTCGAGATATTAATGATCAAGCTTGGCGAGCTGATCTACTTGGTCGATTACTAAAGAATAGAAATGCACATGTGAATTTAATTCCATTAAATCCAACACCTGGCTCTAAATGGACCGCTTCTCGAGTTGAGGATGAACAAGCATTTGTTGAGATTTTAGAAGGTTATGGCGTGGCAGTTACGGTGCGTGACACTAGAGGGCGTGAGATTGATGGTGCCTGCGGACAATTAGCTGCAATTGAACAACAGGCTGGAAAGTAGACCAGATCTAAAGTTCTCACACGCTAGTGGGTGTGATTATTTACGCAACATAAATGTTGCGTAAATACCTAAAGCCGATTACTATGCGAAGTATGAAGAGATGGCTTATCGCAGCTGGGTTGTCCTCATTATTGCTCTCTTTGACGGTTGGCTGCTCTGCCCAAAATGAGAGTTCACCTGAGTTAACAATTTACTCCGGCAGATCTGAGGATTTCATATCGCCATTTTTGGCTACCTGGCAGGACAACAGTGGTGTGAAATTAAATATTCGCTACGGAGATTCAGCTGAATTAGCCGCTCAAATTTTAGAAGAGGGTGGAAATTCACCAGCTGATATTTTCTTAGCCCAAGATGCTGGATCTTTAGGTGCAATTTCAGCTGCCGGATTATTTACCCCAATCGCTAATGATGTTGCCACTTTAATTCCAAATCAATATATTGCCGAGAATCGAGAATGGGTGGGATTAACCGCTCGAGTACGGGTATTTGCCTATGATCCAAACAAGATTAAAACTCTACCCTTGAGCATCTCAGATTTAACTAAGCCAATTTATAAAAATCAGTTAGCAATTGCACCGACAAACGCCTCATTTCAAGCCTTTGTTACCGCCATGATTAATTCTAACGGGATTGATTTTTCTAGAAATTGGCTAGCAGCCATCAAGGCAAATGGGGTAAAGATTTATGCCAAAAATACTGCAATTGTCGAGGCAATTGATAAGGGTGAGGTTTCAATTGGGTTAGTCAATCATTACTACACCTGGGAGGTTTCAGAATCATTAGGTAGAGAGATAAATGTTTTAAATGGTTTTTTTGCCGCAGGTGATATTGGAAATCTAATAAATGTCTCTGGTATTGGCGTATTAAAATCCAGCGATAAAGTGGATTTAGCTAAAGGCTTAATTGATTTTCTAGCCTCCACCGAAACACAAAAAAAGTTTGTCTCAGATACGCATGAGTACTCATTAATTGATAATCAAAGTGCCCCGACAGGATTACCAACCCTTGCCGAAATAGGCTCGCCAAATGTGGATTTAGGATTGCTGAAAGATGTTAAAACTACGCAAGATCTTCTAATTGAGGTTGGTTTACTCTAAATGCAATTATTAAATAATAATGAAAAAATAAATGACCTAGGTCTTTATCAAGGCCAAGGCAAATCAGGCAAGAGGTTTTTAAGCTTTGCCACAGCTTTTGTTATTACTTTATCGATGCTGCCACTTTTCTACTTAATAGTTCGAGCAATTCAAAGACCATTTGAGCAAACTGCAGATCTAGTTTTAAGAGATAAAACACTTGAGGTGGTAGCTACAACTGCGCTACTAGTGGTGTTGGTAGTTGTACTTACTGGCATATTTGGCCTAGCAATTGCATCTGGCTTACATTTTGTTGAGCTGCCATTAAAACCACTATTAATAATTCCAGTATTCCTGCCGCTTGCGATTCCCTCCTATGTGTTTACCTACACCTGGATCGCTTTAATTCCAGGCTTTTCTGGTTTTTTTGCTGCCGTTTTTATTCTTACCCTTACCACTTTGCCATACGTTACCTTGGCTTGTCTTGCCGGCTTTCGTAGAGTCAACTCATCACAGATAGAGGTGGCAAGATCTTTAGGGCTTAATTACCCAACAACATTTTTTAGGGTGGTACTGCCACAAATACGTGGTCATTTAAGTGGTGGTCTACTGCTGGCTGGCCTGTATTCGATGAGTGATTTTGGCGCAGTATCACTATTAAATGTTGATACCTTAACGGTGACTATTCAAAATATGTATCGCGCTTCCTATGATCGCACCGCTGCTGCCGTCATGAGTTTAGTTCTTATATTTCTTTCAGCTCTATTTGTAATAGGGGATGAAAAAATAAGGCAGAAGAATATGAAAACTAAGGTGATTAATACCCTTTCGATTAGAAGTGAGTTAATTAAAAAACTTTCATATCAAATTGCCATTATGGTAATAATCTTCATCTACACATTATTTGCCGTACTTGTTCCAATCTATGTATTGCTGACAAGATTTATCTCTAATCCAATTGCTATTAAGTGGGATATGGTGATCAGCGCCTCAATTTCAACAGTATCTGTTGCCTTACTTGGTGCGGCAATTGCGCTGGTACTTTCAATCCCAATTGGCATTTTATTCTCAGAAGAATCAACATCACTCACGCGAGCTACTAATCGAATTATATTAATTGGGCACGCACTTCCTGGTGTGGTAATTGGTCTTGCCTTAGTTTCATTTAGCTCAAGGTTTGATTTAATTTATCAAACTACATTTCTACTAGCTTTTGCCTATGCGCTTTTATTCTTAGCTAAATCGGTAGCGACGATGAGTAGTTCATTAGCTCAAGTGCCGGCAGGTGCCAAAGAGGTGGCAGCTACCTTGGGGCTAAGTCGATGGGCAGTATTAAAAAATGTTATCGCACCGATTTCATCTCCAGGCATAGCCTTAGGAACCACATTAGTTTTCTTAACTGCAATGAAGGAGTTACCTGCAACACTAATGCTGAGGCCAACTGGCTTTGAAACGCTAGCTACACAAATATGGTCATATGCTGCGATAAATCGATTTAATGAAGCCGCACCTTATGCCTTAATATTGATTGCAATCGCTGCTATTCCAACATTTATTTTAAGTAGACCTGATAAAGCTGATCGCATTCAGCTTAGCCAAGGATTTGGGAGTTAATCGTGGCCTCGATTGAGATCAAAAACCTAGATGTTTCACTGGGTAATAAAAAAGTCCTTGATAATCTCTCATTTAATTTAGGCTCTGGCCAAATTGCAGCCTTATTGGGCCCATCAGGCTGTGGCAAAACAACTTTACTTAGGGCAATAGCTGGCCTGCTTCAGCCAAGTGCTGGAACTATTAGATTTGATAAGCAACTAGTAAGCCTTTCCTCCTTAGTGCTACCTGCACATAAGCGAAAAATTGGTTACGTTCCACAAGATGGCGCGTTATTTCCTCACCTTAACGTTGAGAAAAATATCGCTTTTGGCTTAGACAAATCATCACTTACTAAGATGCAAATCAAGCAAATAGTTAAAGAAATGCTAGCGCTGATTGATTTAGAAGGTTTTGAAAAACGTATGCCAAATCAATTATCTGGCGGACAACAAACTCGAGTGGCATTAGCTAGGGCGCTAGCGGTAAAGCCAGCAATGATTTTGCTAGATGAACCATTTTCAGCTCTGGATGCTCAGCTTCGAATTGAGTTACGAGGTGATGTAATTAAGTTGTTACGTTCTCAAAATACAACTGCAATTTTAGTAACCCATGATAGGGAGGAGGCGTTAGTCTCTGCAGATCTATTAGCTCTTATGCAAAACGGAAAGATAATTCAGCAAGGGCCACCAGAGCAGGTTTACTCTTCGCCAAACTCCGCTACAACCGCTATCAGCACCGGGGATGCTTTAGTACTACAGGCAAGAAAGTTCTCCGATGGTAAGACTGATTATTTATTTGCACCTATTAAATTAAGTTCATCAGATTTAGAAACTGGGGAAGTGGTGATCAGGCCTGAGGAGATAAAGATTTCCGCTGATCCAGCCCAGGGAATGATTAGTGGGCAGATAAATAAGATTGACTACTATGGCCATGATGCCATGATCTCAATTAATGTGGCCGATAATTTGTTGCAGGTTAGAATTCCTGGCCCACTTGACTTTGAAGTTGGTCAAAAAGTTGGTTTAACTCACGTGGGTCCGATTCGTTTTTTTGCTCGGAGCTAGAAATCTGGCCAAAGTATCTGCGGGCTAGATTGGTACTGGCATAAAGGTGGAATTGTTTAAAATTGGCTTAATTTTAAGGGGCCCTAGAAAACTATTGATTACTCCGATCTTTATAACTAGACTCCCGTCTAAGTTTATTCAGTAAACAACCAAGGAGTAATTGTGAAAACCCTGCAAAACTTTGTTAATGGAAAAAAAGTTAGTGCCACCTCAGATAAGGTGCAAGATTTAATTAACCCAGCAACAGGTGAGGTTTTTGCAAAGGCTCCAGTATCAAATGCATCTGATGTAGATAAGGCTATGAAATCTGCAGCTGCAGCATTTGAAGTTTGGAAAGAATCCACACCAGGTGAGCGTCAGAAAGCAATAAATAAAATTGCAGATGCAATTGAGGCCAGAAGTGAAGAGTTGATCGGTATTGAATCTGAAAATACCGGTAAGCCTATTGCGGTAACTCGCGCTGAGGAAATAGGTCCAATGCTTGATCAAATTAGATTCTTTGCAGGTGCTGCTAGAAATTTAGAAGGAAAGTCTGCCGCTGAATACTTTAAAGGACATACTTCTTTTATTAGAAGAGAGCCAATTGGAGTTTGCGCACAAGTTACACCTTGGAATTACCCAATGATGATGGCGGTTTGGAAGTGGGCACCAGCAATTGCGGCTGGAAATACTGTGGTGTTAAAACCAAGTGATACCACTCCAGTATCAACACTTTGGATGGCAGAGTTAATGCAGGAATTTTTACCTGAAGGTGTAATAAATGTCGTAGTTGGCGATCGAGATACTGGTCGACATTTAATTGAGCATGATATTCCGCAAATGGTTTCAATTACCGGCTCAGTCAGAGCAGGTATGGAGGTGGCTGCTAGTGCTGCTAAAGATCTAAAGAAATTGCACTTGGAGTTGGGTGGAAAAGCACCGGTAGTTATTTTTGATGATGCCAATCTGCAAGCAGCATGTGAGTGGATTGCAGTTGCGGGCTACTTTAACGCCGGCCAAGATTGCACAGCTGCTACTAGAGTTTTAGTTGAGGCAAGTGCTTATGAAGATGTAGTGGCACTGCTCAGTGAGCAGGCTAAAAATGTTATTAAAGTTGGTATGCCAGATGAGGATGTATTGGTTGGTCCAGTAAATAACGCAAACCAATTAGCAAGAGTTCAAGGATTTTTAGATCGTGTACCAGCGCATGCTCGGGTAACAGCTGGTGGTACTGCAATTAAGCGCCCTGGCTACTTCTGGAACCCAACTGTGGTGGCTGATCTAAAGCAAGATGATGAGATGATTCAAAGTGAGATTTTTGCACCAGTTATTACCGTACAAAAGTTCACCGATGAGGCTGAAGCAGTTCGCCATGCAAATGGGGTTAAGTATGGATTAGCTTCAAGTGTTTGGACTAAGGATCATGGCCGGGCTATGCGAATGGCAAAGGCTTTTGACTTTGGCTGCGTTTGGATTAACACCCACATTCCAATGGTGGCGGAGATGCCGCATGGTGGATTTAAGCACTCTGGAACCGGCAAAGACCTTTCAGCATATGGATTTGAGGAATACACTCGCATCAAACATGTGATGACTAACCTCAACGCCTGATAGATTTCCCCACACTCCCTTAAGTACCGACCCATCCGACTAGAGAAAAGAAAGTGACCTAATGAAGAAAGATAAGCAATCACTCTCCCCAGAAGCTCGTGCAATTATCCGAGCACAACTAACTCGTCGTACATTATTTGCTGGCGTCGGTGCGGTATCAGCAGCAGGTTTACTTGCAGCATGTGGCACAGGTTCATCCACTGGTGCCGAAGCAGTTATTGATGTTAGTGATAGTGAAAAAATTGTTCGCTGGGCAAACTGGCCGTTGTATTTAGATTTTGATGAAGATACTAAGGTCTATCCAACTCTGGCAGCTTTTGAGCAAAAGAGTGGAATTAAAGCAACCTATGAAGAAGCAATTGATGACAACAATACATTTTATGGAAAGGTTCAAGGACAACTTTCCATCGGATCTGATATTGGTTATGACATTGTTACGCCAACAGATTGGATGGCAGCTAGATTTATTGAGCAGGGATACGCTCAAAAGTTAGATCCAGCAAATGTGCCAAACAAATCTAATATCCGTGAGGTGTTAGCAAATGTTGGCTATGACAAGGGCCGTGAATACTCACTAACTTGGCAATCAGGTTTTGCCGGCTTTGGTTGGAATACCCAAAAACTTCCAAAGGGTGTTCGCACGATGGATGATTTATTTGCACCTGCTAATAAGGGCAAGGTTGTAGTTTTATCTGAACTTCGAGACACAATCGGAGTAATCATGCTTTACCAAGGTGTAGATCCATCCTCAAACTTCTCAGAGGATCAGTACATGAATGCAATTGACTTCTTTAAACAAAAGATTGCCGATGGATTTATCCGTCAGGTCAAAGGTAACTCTTACTCTGAAGATCTAAAGCGCGGCGATGCTAATGCGGTTATCGGCTGGTCTGGCGATATCTTTATTTTGCGCGCTGAAAGTGATGGCAAGTTTGACTTTGCTATTCCAGAATCAGGTGGCACATTATGGAGCGATAACATGTTGATTCCATCAACATCAACCCATAAGAAGAATGCTGAAAGCTTAATGAATTACTACTACGAGCCAGCAGTCGCCGCTGAGGTAGCAGCTTATGTAAATTACATCTGCCCAGTTGAGGCTGCTCAACCTGAGCTAGAGAAAATTGATCCAGAGCTTGGAAATAGTCCTTATATATTCCCAGATGCTGCGACATTGGCGAAGGTAAAGGTCTTTAGATCACTATCTGCTGATGAGTCAACTAAATTCCAGACAGCTTTTGACGAAGCTATCGGTAATTAAGTTACAGATAAATAGGGATCAGATAAGTATCCGGTGATGGCGAACAATAAAGTTTCGCAAGATACCGGTGACCTAAAACTAGATCGAGTCTCTAAGCATTACGGTGATTTTTGTGCGGTAGATGATTTGTCTTTAGTAGTACCAGATGGTTCCTTCTTTGCTCTCCTTGGTCCATCTGGTTGCGGTAAAACCACAACACTTCGAATGGTGGCAGGTTTAGAGGAGCCATCAGCTGGCACAATCTCTATTGGTGATACCGATATCACAACTCAAAAATCATATCGACGAAATGTAAATACTGTTTTTCAAAATTACGCACTTTTTCCACATCTGACAATATTTGAAAATATTGCATTTGGATTAAGGCGGCGTGGTCTTAAAGATGTGAAAACTGAGGTTGAGAATGCGTTAAACCTTGTCGAGATGGGACACCTAGCGCAGCGAAAGCCAAATCAATTATCAGGTGGTCAGCAACAACGTATTGCAGTTGCTAGAGCAATTGTTAACCGGCCAGAGGTCTTGCTATTAGATGAACCACTGGGCGCACTTGATTTAAAACTTAGGCGACAGATGCAAATTGAGTTAAAGCGAATTCAAACCGAGGTTGGAATTACTTTTATCCATGTCACTCATGACCAAGAAGAGGCCATGACTATGGCTGACACTATTGCAGTTATGAACCAGGGAAAGATTGAGCAGATGGGAAGCGCCACAGAGCTTTACGAGGCACCAAGAACTGCATTTGTGGCTAACTTTTTAGGTCAATGTAATTTGATTAAAGGAAAAGTAACTAATCGTGCAAATGGTAAGGCTGTTGTCTCGGCAAAAGGTCATACCTTTGAAGTGCCACTTTCTAGAGTTGCAACTGATAATGAATCAGTTTTTGTAGGGGTTCGGCCAGAGAAATTACGGCTAGATGATAATGGTATTAACTCGATCAAAGATTGTGTTGTAATTGATCGATCATTTGTTGGTACATCTACCCAATACTTAGTTAAGGCTCCGTGGGATTTAGATTTAGTTGTTTTTGAACAAAATGATGAAGGATTACATGATCTTCGTGTTGGCGATAAGGTCTCACTTGAGTGGGATGCAGAGCACACCTTTGCATTAGATGGTGCTCAAGATATT
>Ga0208722_1000505_pt1 | contig 10952 bp, 10 predicted proteins | sample LakMenEpi21Sep11_FD_150722 | JGI IMG/M metagenome (GOLD analysis project Ga0208722, IMG submission 150722) | Freshwater microbial communities from Lake Mendota, WI - 21SEP2011 deep hole epilimnion (SPAdes) | ecosystem: Environmental > Aquatic > Freshwater > Lake > Epilimnion/Euphotic zone ... | reverse complement strand
GTAACGCGATTATCCTTGTAATTATAGGTACGAATTTTCTCGGAACGGGCTCCCGTCCCCACCTGGGAACGACGCATGGAACTAACGGCGGCCTGTTGTTCTTGCAGTTTAATGTCGTAAAGTTTGGCCCGTAGAATTTGCATTGCTCGCTCACGGTTTTGCAGTTGGGAACGTTCTTCTGTACAAAAAATCCGAATTCCCGTCGGTTTGTGCATTAAATCTACCGCCGTTTCTACTTTGTTAACATTTTGTCCACCAGCACCTCCCGATCGCGCTGTGGTCAGTTCAATATCTTTGGGATCAATATGAATTTCCACCTCATCCACTTCCGGCATAATGGCGACAGTGGCCGTGGAAGTATGAACTCGGCCTCCGGCTTCTGTCACTGGCACCCGTTGTACCCGATGCACCCCGGCTTCAAATTTAAGTTTGCTATAAACGCGATCGCCTTTAATTTCTAGGATTGCCTCCTTAAAACCGCCCATATCGGCCAAGGACTCACTTAACAAGAAAACCTTCCAGCCCTGGGTTTCGGCATAGCGCGAGTACATTCTCACCAAATCGCCTGCCCAAATACTGGCTTCATCACCCCCCGTTCCGGCCCGAATCTCTAACATAATGTTGCGGTCATCATTTGGATCACGGGGAAGCAGCAAAAGCGTTAATTGCTTTTCCAAGGCCTGAATCTGATTTTCTAGTTCCTCCACCTCCATCCCGGCAATCTCACGCATTTCAGGATCGCTACTGGATTCCTTGAGAATCTGTTTAGCCCCGATTAAATCATCCTGAGCCTTTCTCCATTCATCGTAGGTATTAACCGTCTCTTCAAGGGATGAACGTGCTTTGGCAACCCGTTGCAATTCTTCGGGATTGGTCGTCACATCCGGATCGGCTAACAGGCGCGTTAATTCCTGGTAGGTTTGTTCAACGGATTGCAATTTATCCAAAAGGTAAGTTTCAGCCATAGTCTCGTTAGGGTCAATACACTCAATCCTCTATTATAACCTGTGGACGGTTTCTTCGGGTGGAGGAAAGGGAAAGACTTGTTAGGAAGTCTGGGGCATAATCCTACATTCCGCAGGTTGCGCAAGAGGCAAGATGGCTCATCTGTTCGGATATTACGCGTGCGTATTGACTGCGAATAAGAATAAAAAATTGTAAATTAAAGTGGCTCTTATCGCTATCTCCCCTTTTTAGTTATAATTCACCTTTCAGGGCCACTTCACAGCGATCGCTGATTGTTCATATTTACCGTAAAGTCTAAATGCGATCGCTATGAGTAAACGATAACCAGTAATTATTTCTATTAATGAGGATGAAAAATCAGATTAGTTTTAATTTCAGACAAAGCTTGTTCTAATGTTAAATTAGTAGAAACTTCCCACCATTGCCCCGTATGGCGAAAATAAGCCAAATTAAAACTGGTGGGCGTAACATATTCCAAACGAGTAAACTTTGCCTCAAAGGAAGGAACCATTGCTCTAGGACTAGGACAATTATAGGTTCCACAAATATAAAACCAGCACCGATACCATTTACCAAAAAGATCTACTAAATAATTAAAGTCATGATCAGTAGGCGGTTCTTTGATATAACAAGGCTTGAATTCCTGTTCAATCAATTCCGTCATTTTTTGGGTAATGAGAGCTTTCTGAGATTCGGGAACTTTGGGTTTTGCTGCTTTACTGGGGGAGTAAATCCATTGTTTTTGAGGAGCCATAGCATTACTGAATAAAGTGATCAATCATAAAGCTATTTTAGGGCAACCAGCTAGAATCTAGCAAGTTTTCTAAGCTGTAGGGACAATGCGTTGGTAAGTTTTGTAAGCGAGTTTTTTTACTAGTGTATCGTCGAGCATCTTGATAGATAATACTCAAGTCTTGTTCTAGATATTGATACAAAGTTGTGGTCAAATGTCGTCTTAACTGAGTCCGAAAACTGTCTATCTCCGCCTCCCAATGAGACGCATTATTATCATACTCTGCTGACCAATATTGTAACAATAAAAGATGTCTAATGATCTGTTCTAAAAGACTTACTGCTTTATTTCTATCTCGTTTACCCAAGTCTTCTAACTCCTCAATCAGATTTTCAATATCTAGTTGATCTAGGCGATCGCTCTTTAAACACTCAATCGTTTTCTCTAACCACAGAGTCGGGTCAGTTTCATAAAGTTGAGAAATATGGGAGATAGGAGCAATAATAGGCATGGCAATAAAAAAGATTCAAAAAATTTTATCTTTGATCAGCAGAGTTTACATAGATATAGTTTTGCGGATTTTTGAGTGACTCGATCGCTTCTTTTAAATGCTGACGATTCGCTTCCGTCGAGAGCAAATAATCGGTTTCGTCGCTTTCATTTGATTCGACCATTAACAAAATAGCCTCGATTACCGTTCCTTCAGGTAAGTCAAGATTAGGTAAATCTAGTTGACCATTTTTAATGGTGGTTCTGTATTTAAGAGCATTCATTGAATTTGATTCTCTAAAGATTGTTAAATTATACCAAATTTAATTTTGAGTAGCGATCGCAGATAGTAGGATCATCTTTAAATGTGCCAACGGTGTCAGATGCCAAGAGCGATCGCCGAAGATAGAGTAATTTAGCCAGCAGTACCTAAAACTTGTTCGGCTGTTAATTTCAGTCCAGGAAATGTGGTCGAAACAATGCTTTGATTACCGCACACTTGCTGAATATCATATTCCCCATTTAGCAGGGTACAAATAGAAAGAGTAGGTAGTTTTGACTTGCCAATGTGTCGAATACCGCCTAATCCGGCATAGTCCGCAATCCAATATTCAGGAATACCTAAAACTGCATAATCTTCAACTTTACGCGCATAATCATTTTGCCAATTGCTACTAACAATTTCCGCCACAAATTTAATCGAACTGCCTAATGTTAGGAGAGACTGACTGCCCCAGAGCGGCTCTTTAATAAGCTCACGACGATCAATCACTGCCACATCAGGGCGAAATGCAGTCATACCAGCGTTCGCAGGGCGCAATAGTCTTCGCTGAAGGACAAACCAAGGCAAACCCATTTGGTCAATCTGGACGCAAACTTTTGTAGTGATAAAAGCCGCAACTTCCTCATGTGAACCCGTTGGTTCCAAATCAAATACCTCCCCATCAATCAGTTCATAACGATTGTCGCCATCATAACAGGCTAGAAATTCGTTAAAGTTGAGCGGCTTCTGTTGAATCGGACGGTCGGTTGCAAGTGTCATCGGTCAATTTAGCCCAATTAATTCATTCAGTATATCGAAATATTCGTTTTTCCTACGCACTTTTCTGTATTTACTAGATAGCGATCGCCACCTGTCAGTTTTTCAGGAAAAGTTCCCACGCGGAGAGAATTCTGTCGGATTCAGAAAGATTGCCCCCGCGATTATGTGACATTTTTCTATTTTGCTATAGAATTGAGACGGTGGCCTACATCTTCACACTTAAATTTCTCTGAATTTTCCAATGTGTAAAGAGATTTGCAAAATGTTCTAAGGAGATATATGAAAACACTTAACGCTAGACTGTATTCCTCATTCTTCGATGGAATGTCAAGAGTACTTGATGTCGGGGCTACCCATAGTCTTCGTTCCTCAATCCGTCGAAAGTATTTTTTATCTACCAAAAGATTGCATCGTTCTGATCTTTTATTTTTGGATCGGGCTAATTTAGTTGACTCTTTTGCTATTGCTTCTGACTGGAGTGCTGTAGGAAAGGATATTAAATCTGCAATCTTTCAGTACGCACAGGTCAAAAAATAACTAATTTGCTTTAAGGCATGGACTCTCAAAATGTCTCAAGATATTTTTTCTGCTCAAGATGCTCTTGCCCAAGAGTCGGATGCGTCCAATGTTTCTACAGAAAATCAAACACTTTCCAATCAAATAGAATCATCGGAGCTATCTAGTAATAATTTTACGGAAGAAGGGCAATTGCAGGTACTTCGGAAAGAAATGGATGAGATTAAAAATCTTATTTATCGGGAATCCAATTCTCTAGAAAGAGTGGAAAGGCTTTTAGAATACTCTGGCCCACTTCCCCATCCAGAGATATTAGGTGGATATGAGAAAGTTTTGGCTGGTAGTGCCGATAGAATTTTAAAAATGGCAGAAAAACAACTAGATCATAGGATTTCTATAGAAAATAAAATGGCCAATGGAGAAAATCAGAGCCGTTTACTTGGCTTAATTGCTGGTTTTTTAATTGCTACTTTTGGTTTATCTGGTTCAGTCTATCTTGGTTACAATGGCAAAACTTGGGCATCTGGAATTATGTCTGCTGGTACGTTAGTTGGATTAGTGGCAGTTTTTGTTAAAGGAAGTAGTGACGTTAATCAAGAAAAAGAGGAGGTAGAGCTAACCAAAAAAGATGTTGAATCTTAAATTTCTAGCTCTTTATAATTAGAAATTAGGGTAAATAGAGAAGCAATTTGCAAAACCATTTCCCTATGTTAATTAATTAAAATTCTCCCTTTAAGGGCGCATCACAGCGATCGCAGATAGTGGGATCATCTTTAAATATGCCAACGATGTCAGAGTCGCCCATGTTGATAATATACCAAAAACTACAAAGTATTAAGATCTGATTCAATTTTTTGTAACAGATCATAGATTTTGAGAAAATTGTTATAAGTTACAGAAGGAGCATCATAGCTGGGTGTTATTTCTTTAAGATGGGTATGGGCAAGATCATTCCTTTTCTTTTGAAGAGCACCTAACTCTGATTTTATTCTCTGCAAAATATCTTGTTGTTGTTTTAATTTTGCTTCTAGTCTTTCCACTGAAATAATACCAATTATATGAATCAAAAATGCTCTAAATTTCTCATAATCAAAGCTAGGATTTCGTCTAACCATATTTCTAACACTTTCTATATTGGATTCCTCCAGCAAATTTAATTGAATATAATCTAAAATGATTTCATCTTGAGCTTCTTCGATCCAGGCACACAACTCTAAAATTGCTAATTTAGAATAAAATTGCAATCGTCTTGTTTTCAAATCCATTGTCAGTTCACTGGTCACAACGGATTCATACAGACCTTTCAAGTCTTCTAAGCTATTCTTAATATCTTCGCTATTAGTCATTTAAGTTCCAAAAATATGAATAGCAATAGTTAAGCGATTCTTAAGTTTACTCGTCTGTAGTAAACCATTTGCTAACTGCTGAGGGGAATAGGGTTCCGAATCAATCAGTTTAAGCAAACGCACTTTAAACTCCTCTTGTGTTTGAGACTTTAAAAAAGACAAATTTTTGGCAATACCAATAAGTATTCCTTCCAAAATTAATGCACTTATATTTTGTCCATAGAAAAATAATTTTTCGGGCAAATAATTACTATCAATTAAGGTTATTGTCTCTTTAAAAATATTAATTTTTTGCTCAAGAATTGACGACTCAAGATTTTTATTCTTATACATATACCGATTAAGGAATTGTGTTAATGTTCCAGAATACTGTTCGTAGTCATCAAAAAAAGCAAAAAAACGTAAAATAAATTCTTCATCCTTAAGATGTTGTTTTTGTCGTACTCGAAAGGGAGAAATTTGTTGCCAGGTTTTTAGCTTGCTACAATTTTTTAATAATTGGTTAAGATTACCTTGATAGAGACAATTTCTAATTTCCTGATTATTTAATTTAGTGCCTCCTGTATTTAAACGATGAAAAATGGTGTATAAATAATCCAGATGACTTTCTTGAGTCGAGTCAAAATAAATAGCTGTAATGGGTAATGATAAGTTTTCTACTTGTTGATATAAATGGGGAGTTTGATATTGAATCTCTTGAACGCTCTTACCTCGAATACGAAAATCAACATCAGGTAAATCTGATAATTGCCAGTCTGGTTGTGACAGAAATTGAACAATTGTGGTAATTCTTTGGAAACCGTCAACGATAAAACGTTGGCCTGTTTTAGAGTCCCAACTCCAACACAGATTAGGAATAGGAATTTGTTTCATCAAACTATCAATAAAACGGGTTTTTTCTGCTTCCTTCCAATTTAATTTGCGTTGAAATAGGGAATTAGCCTCTAGCGTTTGTTGAGAAAATAGCTCACAAATTTCTGCACAGGTGCGTAATTCATTAAATGCGATAAGATCATTTGGAGGTGATTGAATAAAATCCTCATATTCGTAGGTTTCCTGATAGGTTTTATCTATCTGCTTTTGAAGAGCTAATTCTTGTTTAGATAAACTGATCATTTTTTCTCCTTTTTTAGAAAGTCAGGGAAATAACTCTTATTTCTAAACCCCGTCTAACTCGAAACCTGTAGTTTTTTAATGTCCCAAGGCGATCCCCCTAAATCCCCCTTAAAAAGGGGGACTTCTGGAATGTATCTAAAAAAACTACAGTTCCCAAAATGGACGTGGTTTATCTCCCCATTTTAGCTAGAATTCCCCTTTTAAAGCCGCGCCCCAGGGATCGCAGATAGTGGGATCATCTTTAAATGTGCCAAAAGAAAAATGGTTCATTTTCCCATCCAACCTTCAATTGCACCGCCAATCAAGGCTCCGACAGGATTATCAAAGGATTTTTTCAAAAATTCGAGGCCACCTTTTTGAGCCGCATTAATCAGTTTTTGCTTTAAGTTGGGATCGTTTTTAATGACTTCAATGGTCTTAATCCCCTGCATGGTTTTATCGTTGGGATAGGTTTGGGCGAGAGGCGTAATAATGGCTTGGACTTCGGTAATGATTTCGGTTAGGTTTTGCTGTTCGGCTTCGTTGAGAATACCCGCAATTTTAGCGTTATCTTTTATTTCGCCTTGGTTAACTCCCACTCCAAAGTTTCCTGCTTGTTTAATTTCGCCGTAGGACACCGCTTTTGCCTCAATGGTCATAGGTCTATTTGCTAATAGTTTAGCAATTTCTGCCATATCGGTGCTTTTTTCTCGATAAATTTGAAGTTCTCGATTTCTGTTGGTTATTTCCTGCTCTTTATTGGCTAGTTGGGCTTGATAGTTTTGTTCAATTAAGGCTAATTTTTGTTCATAAACTTGATAAAAACGATTTTCTAGCTCTGCTTTATCTGTATCCTGGGGCGCGTCAATTTGAATAACAAAAGTTCCATCTCGTTTTTTGAGGATGCCTGCGATGGACAGTTCACTGTTTTCAGATTCGATTTGTAAGCCGTGAAATGATTCAAGAAAGGCTTTCCAGTCAATGCCATCACTAAAAATCAGGTCAATAGTATCTCTTGCGGTTTCAGTTAATCGCTGAAAATCACCAGCATTAAAGATTTTATTCAGATCATGGGGACGACGATCTTGATAAGTTCCTTTCTCATCTATTTTGTAATAAATGTAATCACAAATCACCTCTTCAAAAATAGTGCTTTGATTAATATTCCAATCCTGGATACAAGCCCCTGTTAAGTTGGCACGGGTAAAGTTAGTGTTTAAAGCAATGGCTCCAATGAGGTCGGCTCGATAGAGATTGGCTCCACTGAGGTTGGCTCCACTGAGGTTGGCTTCTCTGAGGTGGGCTTCTCTGAGGTTGGCTCCACTGAGGTGGGCTTCTCTGAGGTTGGCTTCTCCGAGGTTTACTTGAATCTCAGGATTCTTTTTTCTCCATTTATTCCATTCCTCAACACTGTATTTAAGCCGTGCTAACTGTTCTTGATTAGCCATTAGAAGCCACTTCCTCCCACCAACGGATTAAATCGGTAAACTTAAAGTCATTAATCTTTATTTTGCAATCAATCAAGCTATTTTGCATTATTTTTATCTCATTCCTCAACGATGAGCAACATTCAACAAGTCAAAATTAGGGAAATAGTTGCTTACCCTATCTCCCTAAAATTAATTAAAACTCTCCCTTTAATGCCGATTCACAGCGATCGCAGATAGTGGGATCATCTTTAAATGTGCCAACGGTATCGGAATAATTCCAACAGCGATCGCACTTATGACCATCGGCCTTAACAATAGCAATCGCTAAATTATCGGTTTCACTGTTAAATTCAGTAGCTTGAATTGCCGCTAAATCCACTAACTCCACTTGGGAAGCTAACAGTAAATAACGCAATTGATCCACAGCTTGACCTGATAATAAATCGGTAGAATTGTAATTAAGCAATAGAGTTTTCAACTCTGGATTAGCCACATAAAGCAACACTTTGGCCTCCAAAGAAGAACCGATCGCCTTACCTGTGCGGGCCGTTTCCATTACCTTATTGACTTCATTACGAAGACCGCGTAACTGTTCCCAATTTTGAGCTAATTCTGGTTTTAACCATTCCTGGTGAGCCTTTAACCAACCCGCTTGAAATACCGATTTATAGGGTTTTTCGTAGGGTAAAAATTGCCAAATATCTTCAGCTAAATGGGGTAAGACAGGGGCGATCGCTTTGGCTAAATTTTCTAAAGCAATCTGTAAAATCGTTTGACAACTACGACGACGGGGAGCATTAGCATCGGAAATATAAAGCCGATCCTTCGCAATATCCAGATAGAAATTAGACAAATCTACCACACAGAAATTCTGCACCGTTTGGAAGAATTTAAAGAACTGGAAACTTTCATAAGCTTCCGTTACTTCAGTAAAAACTTCCGTAATGCGATGCAACATATAACGGTCTAATTCAGGCAAATCCTCATAGGAAACAGCATCAGTTTGGGGATTAAAATCATGTAAATTTCCCAACAAAAAGCGGGCTGTATTACGAATTTTATTGCGAGCATCTGCCAATTGTCCAATAATCGTTGGCCCAATATTAACATCATTAGAATAATCAACCGAAGCTACCCATAACCGTAAAATATCGGCTCCGTAGGCAGGTTCCTGTTTTTGATTTTTGCCGCCATTAATAATCTGATTAGGATCAACCACATTGCCCAGGGATTTACTCATTTTAAAACCCTTTTCATCCAACACAAAACCGTGAGTTAACACCGTTTTATAAGGAGCAATACCATTCACCGCCGCACTAGTTAAAAGACTGGATTGAAACCAACCGCGATGTTGATCCGAACCTTCCAAATACATATCAACAGGGTATTTTAATTCAGGTCGAGTTTGCGCCACCGCCGCCCAGGAAGAACCCGAATCAAACCAGACATCCATCGTGTCTTCACCCTTACGATATTCGCGCCCATTGTTGCGATAACTAGGGGGCAATAACTCTTCTATGGATAGTTCCCACCAGGCATCGGAACCTTTTTCAGCGAAAATTTGCTGTACATGATTAACCGTTTCTTCTGTTAGCAAAGGTTCATTCGTTTCTACGTCATAAAAGACTGGAATCGGCACACCCCAAGACCGTTGCCGCGAAATACACCAATCACTGCGATCGCAGACCATGGGCGTAATGCGATTTTCTCCCTGGGCGGGAATCCAATTAACCGATTTAATGGCAGCTAAAGCAGCTTCACGAAATCCTTCTACCGAGGCAAACCATTGTTCAGTAGCACGAAAAATAGTCGGTTTTTTAGTGCGCCAATCGTAGGGATATTTGTGTTGATAGGCTTCTTCTTTCAGTAATGCTCCTAATTTTTGTAACTCATTAATAATCGCTTCGTTGGCATCTTTCAAGACATTTAAACCCGCAAATTGTCCCGCTTCTGCGGTTAAATTGCCCGCATCATCCACAGGGGACAAAATCGGTAAATGATAACGTTGCCCGACAATATAATCCTCTTGACCGTGACCTGGGGCCGTGTGAACTAAACCCGTCCCTGATTCAGTGGTCACATAATCACCACCAATCACAATCGGACTTTGGCGATCGTAAAGGGGATGACGGTATTGGGTATGCTCTAAATCTACACCTTTAACGGTCGTTTTAACAGTTAGATTACATTCCCAAAGAGTTGATAATCGTTCCACTAAATCTAGGGCGACAATCAGATATTTTTGTTGACAAATTGGTTGATCAGTTTCGGCGATCGCATAGGTTAAATCTGGGTTTAAAGCAACTGCTAAATTACCAGGTAAAGTCCAGGGCGTTGTTGTCCAAATGGCAACCCCTAAATCAGGTAAATAGGGTGTTAATAAATCTTCAACTTTTTCCCCTGCGTGGGTAATGGGAAAAGAGACATAAACACTGCGAGAGGTGTGACCTTCGGGATATTCCAATTCCGCTTCTGCTAAGGCAGTCCGAGAACTAGGACTCCAATGGACAGGCTTTAAACCGCGATAAATATAGCCATTCAGAGCCATTTTGCCAAAGACTCCGATCTGAGCCGCTTCGTATTCTGGAGTTAGAGTCAAATAGGGATTTTCCCAATCTCCCCAGACCCCATAACGTTGAAAGCCGATCGCCTGCTCTTGTTGAGCTTTAAGGGCAAATTCTTTAGCTTTTTGACGTAAGGTTAAGGGGGTTAAAGCCTGACGTTCTTCTTGTTTTAAACTTTGTAAAACTTTTAATTCAATGGGTAGCCCGTGACAATCCCAACCAGGCACATAACGAACCTTATGACCTTGCAAAAGTTTATATCTATTAATAATATCTTTGAGAATTTTATTTAAAGCATGACCAATATGCAGCGAACCATTGGCGTAGGGCGGGCCATCGTGGAGTACAAATAGCTCTTTCGGATTTTCGTTGGCTAGGGTTTCATAAATCTGTTCATCCTGCCAAAATTGCTGGATTTCGGGTTCTCGTTTCGTCGCATTGGCCCGCATATCGAACTGAGTTTGGGGCAGGTTAACCGTATTTTTGTAACTTTTGGCTTCTGTCACGGATCTATAGGGAGAGACAAAGGGTTGAGTATCCTAAATTCTAACTTGTTTTGTTGGGGCTGGGAGCTAGATTTAATGAATTGCAGCGATCGCCGCTCTATCCAATTAGGTTAACAAGAGGAAGAGTAAAATTGGTTAAAGCGATCGCAGATTGATCATGAAACCGACGCTATTCAGAACGCTTTAAAAAAGAGGAATTGAAGCCCTTAATCCTTCGTAATCCTAAAAGAACGATTATTAGATTGGATGCACCAACAAGGACTTG
>Ga0208722_1000497_pt1 | contig 11031 bp, 7 predicted proteins | sample LakMenEpi21Sep11_FD_150722 | JGI IMG/M metagenome (GOLD analysis project Ga0208722, IMG submission 150722) | Freshwater microbial communities from Lake Mendota, WI - 21SEP2011 deep hole epilimnion (SPAdes) | ecosystem: Environmental > Aquatic > Freshwater > Lake > Epilimnion/Euphotic zone ... | reverse complement strand
CTATCTGAAAAAAGACTCTAAAATTACTGACGTAAGTGCTGATAAAGTATTTAGTACTCAAGCATATTTAGCATCACCTTCAACCGCTATGGGTGGAGATCAAGCAATTGTTTTACAAAAAGGGCAAGGAAGAGGAGCAGCTAAACCAAGCAAGGATGGTGCTGCAGCAGGGGCAAATAATACAGCTGGCAACAGTAAAAAAAATGTATACGCTCAAATGACTTCAGGTTTACTATTACCAGAATATAGACTTCCAACTGAAGCTGAATGGGAATATGCTGCTGCCGCTGATGTAGGACAGAGGGAATATAATTCTTACAAAGGCCAAAAGAAGTATCCATGGTCTGGGACATATACTCGTTCAGGAAAAAGACAAGTTAAAGGTGACCAATTGGCTAACTTTAAACAAGGAAAAGGGGATTATGGTGGTATAGCTGGTTGGTCTGATGATGGTGCGGATATTACTAATCAAGTGAAATCATATCCTCCAAATGATTTTGGATTGTATGATATGGCTGGAAATGTTGCAGAATGGGTTGCTGATGTTTACAGACCAGTTGTAGATGATGAAGCAAATGATTTCAACTATTATAGAGGTAATGTGTACATGAAAAATAAAATTGGTGATGATGGCAAAGTAGAATTAATTACATCTGAAACACAAATGTTTGATACTTTATCTAACGGTAAAATTATTTCAAGAAATTTGCCAGGTCAAATTGCTCAAGTGCCAATTGATGAAAAAGAAACCTATTTAAGACAAAACTTTGATAAATCAGATAACAGAAATTATCGTGATGGTGATAAACAATCAACAAGATATTTCAAATTTGGAGCGTCTGAAGAAGGTGATGAAAAAGGTAAAATGAAAGACGATCAAAGAATGTATGATTCTCCTAAACACAATGTTTCTACAGATAGTTTAGGTAACATGATAAGAAAATATGACAAATCTAACAAAAGAACAACTTTAGTTAACGATGACGTTAGGGTATACAAAGGAGGTTCATGGAGAGATAGAGCTTATTGGTTAGATCCAGCACAAAGAAGATACTTTCCTCAAGATATTGCTACAGATTACATTGGTTTTAGATGTGCTATGTCTAAAGTAGGTCCAAAAACAGATAAAAAGAAAAGAGCTAGAAACTAATTTTTGTTTTTAAATACCAATAAAAAAGCCCTATTTTTAAGGGCTTTTTTATTTTAAATAATTTTGATATGACCATTCAAAACATACATAAGTTGTTTTTAACTTGTAATAAAGTTTCTATTGACACAAGAAATATTGATAACAACTCTTTTTTTGTTGCCATAAAGGGTGAGCGATTTGACGCGAATACCTTTGCCAAAGAAGCATTAGAAAAAGGAGCAAGCTTTGTTTTAATTGATAACCCATCAAACTATATAGATGATAGAACCATTTTGGTTGAAGACAGTTTGAAAGTATTGCAAGAGTTGGCAAAATACCATAGACAATTTTTACAATTACCAATTGTTGCTTTGACTGGAAGCAATGGAAAAACAACTACTAAAGAGCTTATCAATATAGTTTTATCAAAAAAATACAAAACGAAGGCAACTATTGGTAATTTGAATAACCATATTGGGGTTCCTTTAACCTTATTATCGTTTACAAAAGAAACGGAAATAGGAATTGTAGAAATGGGTGCCAATCATCAAAAAGAAATTGAATTGTTGTGCAATATTGCTCAGCCAGATTATGGATACATTACTAATTTTGGGAAAGCCCATCTTGAAGGGTTTGGCGGAGTAGAAGGAGTAATTAAAGGGAAAAGTGAAATGTATATTTTTCTAAAAGAAAATAATAAGTCTGTTTTTGTAAATCTAGATGATGAAATTCAAAATACGAAGACTGTTGATTTTAATAGAATTACGTTTAGCCAAAAAGCTAAAAATGCCACTATTTTTATTGAAAGTGTTGTAGCAAATCCATTTGTCAAAATTAAAACAATGGGTGTCGAAATTAATTCTAACTTAATAGGGTTATATAATGCTACAAATATCAATGCAGCAATAACTATAGGAAATTATTTTAAAGTTTCTACAGAGGACATTAAAGCTGCCATTGAAAGTTATGTACCCGAAAATAATCGCTCCCAGCTAATCACTAAAGGAACAAACGAAATAATTTTGGATGCTTATAATGCCAATCCAAGTAGTATGAAAGTGGCGTTGGAAAACTTTATACAGTTAGATAAAAAGAACAAATTGGTTATTATTGGCGATATGTATGAGTTAGGAGTAGAAAGTATAGAAGAGCACAAAGCTATAGTTGTTTTTTTAAATGATTATAGTTCGTTTGAATGTCATTTTGTGGGAAAAGATTTTTATGCAAACAAAATTCATAACGCAAACTTCCATTTTTACAGCACCTTTGATGAATTTACTCTGTATTTATCTTCAACAAAATTTGAACATAAAACAATGCTTATAAAAGGTTCCAGAGGAATGGCTTTGGAGCGAACATTAGATTTTTTATAATTAATAGAGTAGCTGCTTTTTTTCTTATAATTTCTTTATTATTATTTGTTTTAATTTATAATATAAAAATCGCAATGTTAAGTTTGTATTAAATAATAATTTATAAAAGTTTATTAATTTGTTTTACAGTTGCTACTTAGTTAGTATAATTATAGATTTGTTCCGAAATATTTCATTCTTCAATTTTATCAATTGATCTTTCAAGTTTAAGTAATAATTTTATTATATCAAGCCAAGCCATTAATGAATTTAACAAAATCAAGTTTCATTTTTTTTACTTTTTTTTTACTTTTTTTATCATCCTGTTCTTCCAAAAAACAAGTGATATATTTTAATGATATAAATTTTGAAAATCAAGATAAGAATATTATTTCTCTAGGTAAAATTCAACCAAATGATATATTGAGTATTATTATTTCATCTAGTTCTACCGAACTATCTGCTATGTATAATTTAAATCAAGATCAAAATCAAAACTCTTCTTTTTTCCCAGGGTATTTAGTCAATTTAGAAGGCAAAATAACTTTACCTATTTTAGGCAAGATTACTGTGAAAGATTTAACAATGGCGCAGTTGGAAGAATTATTAGTTAAAATTTTAATAGAAGGAAAACATCTTAGCGAGCCAATTGTTACGGCTCGTTTAATGAATGCTAAATTCACCGTGTTAGGCGAAGTAAGTAAACCAGGAACTTACACCTATTCTGAACAAAATATTAGTGTTCTTCAAGCTTTAGGATATGCTGGTGATTTAACAATTAATGGTAAACGAGAAAACGTATTACTAATTAGAGAAGAGAATAATGCAAAGACCTATATAACTATCGATATGACTTCTAAGCAATGGTTTGGTTCGCCTTATTATTACATAAAACCGAATGATGTAATATATGTCAACCCAAATGGACCAAAAGTAAAAACTGCTGGTTATATAGGTAATCTGGGTACATTTATCTCTATTGTATCTCTTTCATTATCAATGATATTAACCGTTTTTTTATTTACACAATAAATGCAAGGTCAACCAATTAAGATTAATATAAAAGAAGAGATTATAAAATATTTACTCCATTGGAGATGGATAGTATTTTCAATAATAGTATCACTTTTAGGATGTTATTTCTATTTGCGGTATGCAAGTGATGTTTATCAAACATCTGCAAAAATACAAATTATTGACGCTGCTAATTCAGCATTTAAAATGCCAAATGATGGAGTTTCAATATTTGGGACAACCAAGGTTAATTTAGAAAATCAAATTGAAAATATTAAATCTTCTCGAATAATAGGTAGCGTAGTTGATAGTTTGAATTTAACTACAGAAATTTATAGTGAAGGAAGAGTGAAGTCTCAAGAATTATGGAATAACTTACCTATTAATGTAGTTTGGGCTTTAGAAAACGATTCTATAAAAAATAAATTGACTTCTTTTAAAATTGAAATTGTTAAAAATGGCTATAAATTTGATAATTCTGAAAAGGTCTATAAATTCAATCAAACTAATTTTGATTACGAAATCCCCTTTAAATTAAATTTAAAAAGTAATTCTTCTTTAAAAAAAATAGAAGGCAAGATATATTCTATTGCTCTTAACAACAGGAAAAATATAATAAAATCGATATCCCAACAAATAGCCATTGATTATGTCGGCAATCAAAGTGATATCTTACGCATCAATTTATCGGGTTATAATCCAGAAAAAATCACTGATATAGTAAATACTTTAATAGATGTGTTTAATAAAGATGGCGTTAAAGACAGACAATTTGTTCACCAAAAAACAGTTGATTTTGTTGATAAAAGATTTGAATATCTCTATAACGAATTAGATTCGATTGAGCAATCAAAAGCAGATTACAAAAAAGAAAATGAAGTAGTAAATTTAGATAGTGATGCTAGTATTTTAATGCAAAGTACTTTTCAATCAAAATCGGAACTAGATAAAGCCAATACTCAATTAACTTTATCAAAATTGATGTTGCTCTCTATTAATAAATCGAAAGATTTAGAGCTTTTGCCTCCTAATGTTGGATTTGAAGATCAAGAAATAAACATATTAATCGATAAATACAATCAGCAACTCCTTAAATACAAAAAACTTTTGCAATCTGGAGCAGGAGAATCCAATCCTCTTGTTAAAGAAGCGTATAGTCAAGTCATTCAATTAAAAAACAATGTAAAATCTTCTATTATTGGTTATCAAAATGTTTTAACAATTAATAAAAACGAATTAAGAAAAATTAATTCAGAAGAAAAAAGCAAATATGGAAGTGTTCCAAATAAAGAAAAGAAAATTAGATCAATTGAAAGACAACAAACTATCAAAGAAAATTTATATGTTTTGCTATTACAAAAAAGAGAAGAAGCTCTTGTAAATCTTGCTATAACAAACCCTAGTGTTAAAGTTGTTGAATATGCAAGTTTTGACTCGACTCCAATTTTTCCAGATAGAAAATTATATTTTGGGATTGCTTTCTTTATAGGTTTATTAGTTCCTTTCGTTATTATTTACATCAATAATTTATTTAATAATAAAATCACTTCAAAAGAAGATATTGAAGAAGAAATTAAAGATATTGTTGTCGTTTCAGAAATTCCCAATATTAAGGATGACCACAAAAAGGTGGTTGAATTTGATCGCTCTATGCTGTCGGAGTCTTTTAGAATTCTAACCTCTAACTTAAAATTTATTTCTAATTTAAAAAAAGACGGGAATGTGATTTTTGTCACTTCCTCTATAAAAGGTGAAGGTAAAACTTTTGTATCAACAAACTTAGCAATCACACTTTCATCTTTTGGAAAAAAAGTAGTCTTAATTGGAGCAGATTTAAGAAATCCTCAATTACATAAAACGTTGGATTTGAAAAAAGTATTGGTAAAAGGGGTAACCAATTATTTATATGATGATAAATTAACCAGTGAAGATATCATTACTAAAAGTCTTGAAAACGAATTAAATTTAGATATAATTATTTCTGGAATAATACCTCAAAACCCAGCCGAATTATTGTCTAACGGAAGGTTTGAACAATTATTAAGCGAATTAAGAGATAAATACGAATACATTATTGTAGATACAGCCCCAACAATATTAGTAACAGATACCAGTTTGATTTTAGGATTAGCAGAAACTATTCTTTATGTTACTCGAGCTGATTTTACAGAAAAAACACTTCTAAAATATATTTCTAATTTTAAAAAGCTAAATAATATTTCAAATATGGGTATTATCTTGAATAATATTGAAATAAACAAAAGATACGGTTACAAATACAATTATGGATATAATTATGGATATGGAAATCAAGAAGTTCTAACAAAGAAAAATATTTTCAAAAAAATAAAAGAATTCTTTTCGTAATCTTATATTAAAACTTTTTATAGTTTTTTTAATCAAAAACCTTATACATCACTTCGAATTCTCTTTCATTGTATAATGGATTATGTTTAATTATTTTTCCAGGATTCCCAACTACTACAGAGCCATCAGGAATATCATTTAACACAACACTTCCGGCACCAATCACACACCATTTTCCAACTTTTACTCCTGGTAAAATAATTACTCCTGCGCCTACATGTGTTCCTTCGCCAACAGTAACATTTCCTAATAATGTAGCATTAGGTGATATGTGAACAAAATCTTCAATAACACAGTCATGTTCTATAATTGTTGCAGTATTAATGATTACATGCTTTCCTATTTCTGTATTTGTATTTACTACAGCATTTAACATCACAACTGTGCCACTATCAATTTTAGAAGTGGGAGAAATTGATGCATTTTTATGAATACAGGAAAAGAAAATATTGTTCATTAATCTTTTACTAGTATTTTTTCTAGTTAAATTGTCACCAATTGCAATTATAATATAAAGTTTTAACTCATTTTTTTGAATTAAATTACTGGAAATGATGGGTATTGAGTTGACATTAGTAGCTCTTGGAAAATCATCAATAAAAGCATCTACTTTACAGTCGTTTAATTGCATTAATTCAGCAATTACCCTACCATGTCCACCAGCACCAAATACAAAATGTTCTCTATATTCCATAATTTAAAACTTTTTCCATTTCTTTATATTCATACAGTATTTTTTCGCAAATCACTTTTCTTTCAAATCTTGAAACTATCATACTTCTCGCATTTGATTTGAGATTTTTATAAAATGCTTCGTCTTCTATTAATCTAACCATGGCTTTTACAATTGCGCCATTATTTTTTAACTCAATTAAAACACCATTCTTTTCATTAACAATAATTTCATTACATCCATTTATATTTGTTGCGATAACGGGCAATTCCATTGCTCCAGCTTGCATAATTACATTTGGGAATCCCTCACGATAGCTAGGAAAAACAAGCGCATCACTAACAGCTAAAAATGGTCTTATGTCTTTTTGAAAACCTGTTTTAATTATATTTTTGTTACTTGATATTAATTTTAAAGTATTTTCGTTTAAAGGGTCTAAATGGCTTTCTTGTTCACCTACTAATAACAATTTTATTGCATTGTTTTGAAAAGATATTGTGTCAAAAGCATTAATCAATTCATTAATTCCTTTATCTGCTACAATTCTTCCAACAAAAACAAAAGTGAAGTCGTTTTCTAAAATCCCTAATGATAATTTTAGTTTTTCCTTTTCTTTTACTGAAACACTTGTTGGTGAAAAATAGTTTATATCGACACCATTTGAACTTCCATTGCCTATAACTTTTAATTTGTTTTTAGAAACATAATTATTCTCAATAATGTATTTGTAAAGCCCATTGGAATTAGTAAAAACAAATGTTGAAAACGAATAAGTTAATTTTTCAATCAATTCCAACAACTTTTTTTTACTCCCTTTTTCTTCCATAAGTGGTAATCCAGCAACAGTATGCAAACGGATAGGAATATTGGTAATTTTTGAAGCAAGCATAGCTAAAATACCTGCTTTGGGAGTGTGTGAATGAATAATTAAAGGTCTTTCCTTTTTCAAAAACGATATTAACTTAATTAAGGAAATGAAATCTTTAATTGGAGTTATTTTTCTTGTCATTTCAATATGTTTGAAACGAACACCTTCATTTTTAGCACATCGAATTAAATATTCTTTTTCAGAAGAAACCGCAATCACTTCATAGTGATTGTTCATGAAAGACAACTGTCCATCTAAAATTTTATCCAAAGACAATGGGACAGTTGTAATTCTAACTAATTTCTTTTTTGATTCTGACATGAACTATCCTAATTCAGGTTTAATTCGTATTTAAAATTTATAAAAAATATTCATTGAGGAATGCAATCATCAAAACAAATTTAAGGTCATATTGTATTGTTTTATGTTGATAAAACAAAACTTTACAATTATTTAAAAATAGGAAAGATGTCTTAAAGATTACTTTAAGTTGAGTTAAAACAAAGCGTGATATCTAAAAGTAAATAAGAAAAAAGGTTTGAATAGTTGCCTTTTGTTAAGTTGAAATATCTTCTATTTCATCCGTATTGAGAAATGAAAAGTGCCAAAGTAAAAATATAATTAAGCCAGGTAAAAACATATTTCTCATTCGAATCATAATTCCTAAATTACCCAATGATTGAGAAAAGGCCAATGTTCCTATAATCAAAAAACAAATCATCCCTTGAATAACAAATGGAGCTTTTCTATATGAGGTAATTGGCTTATTTATAAAATAACTTATAGTTAAAAGTAAAAGAATAGTGTTTTCAATAGAAGCCAATAAAGATGGTATACTATTTATATCAAAAAAGAAAGGACGAAACAAAAAAGTAAATATTTTAAAAGGTGGAGAATACGATGATATGTCAATTGCCGTGCTAGTATAAGACTTACTCAACAATGAAGCTTTATTTAAAGCAAAATTGTTAAAACTATCTACAGATACTTCTTCAATTTTTGAAAATTTCAATACCAAAGGGAATATAGAAATAGCAATACCAATCATAATTGAAGAAAATAAAATTCTTTGGAATAATGATTTGCTTCTACTGAACATAAATACGAAACCAAAAGAAATAATCATAAACAATGTAATGTGTGGTCTTATAGCATAAGATAACAACAATGCCAAAATGACAAACAATAATCTCTTTGTAATATTCATTAATCCGTAAACAAAAATACCTATACAAAAAAACAAGAGTGTATCTTTTCCAACCGCACAACTCCAGAAATGTAAATTGGGCAGAAAAAATAAAAGTGGAAATAAATTAAATCCCTTATATTTTGGATTATTAGGAATTGTATCAATAGCGGTAACATAAAAATAGGCAAATCCAATAAAGCCAATTATACTATACATTATGGTACCTGTAAAATATGATAGACCCAGAAAATTTGACGGAAAAAAGTTTAAAGCATGTACAAAAAAAGTGCCTTGTTCTTCTTGAAATGAGTATAAAAAACTTTCGAAAGTCATTACTTTTGGTTGTTGCCAATACCCTATTGAATCTCCAAGTATAAAGAAATAATAGTATATTCCAAACAGTAAATGATAAACATAAAGTTGCTTAAGTGAGGTAAGATTGTTTGGAGATAATTTATTTTTAAAACTATTTACAAACAATAAACCTAATAAAACAAATAGTATTACAAATAGGAAATCCATTATTTATTATATTATTTTGGATTTAATAAAACTCATGCACTTTTTTTCAAATATAAGATAATAAACATATCCAAATAAGCTTGATAAAGACAAAACCACCACTAATGATAAAATAACATTTGCTACAGAATATATTTTTGGATACATTCTTAGTATTAGCATTTGAAGAGGATTGTGGATCAAATAAATCGAGTATGACGCATTTCCGATAACCATCATGACTGTACTTCTATTTATTTTTTTATTGAAATTGTTTATTACGAGATAAAGCACAAAAAATGTAATTCCAGAAAATAAATAATTCAAATAAAAATCATTGTGCTCAATTGAAATCGAATTAACTCTTATAAAAAAAACTAAAAAGATCAAACCAAAAATTATGGTTTTTGTACTTATTTTAATTTGATAAATGATTAATAATGATAATAAGTATCCTAAAATAAATTCAATATTGTAAGTAGATTTTAAAACTCTAAAGATTGGATTTGTATTAATTGAGAAATTTGCAAAAGATGTATAATTAAATGTTAGAATCAATATTGTCCAAAACAATATAAAGTAATTCCATAATTCTCTTGAATAGAAAGAAATGCTAAATAATAAATAAAAGCAAAGTTCAAAAGTAAGAGTCCATGCAACAGACAAAGCAGGATTGCCATCAGGAATTAAGGTCATTGAGGTTAATAAACTTATTTCTCTACTTCCGTTAGAAAATCCGGGAAAATAGCAATACAGTATATACATAAAGATGCCTATGGGAAGATAAGGAATATATATTCTAACTATTCTATTCTTAATGTAATTTTTAAAGGAATCGGGGTTGTTGTATTTGTAATAAACAGAATAAGAAATAATAAATCCAGATAAAATAAAAAAGAAATCTACACCTAATTTTCCAAATTTTCCTATTTCATCAAGAAAGCCATTATTTATGTTATGATAGTATTTTAAAGAACCAACAGCGTGATGAATAACTACCATAAGTGCAGCAAATCCTCTAAAAATCTGTAATAAAAATAGATATCGATTTTTACTTTGTACTTCCATCTTTTAAAATAGAAATTAATTTTTGAACGTTATTTTGTAAAGTATATTCTTGTTCCATTTTTCTTCTTCCATTTTTGCCAAATTGCTTTCTTAAGTTGGAATCATTTAATAAAATTCTTAATTTTTCAATCCATTCCTTTTCATTGTCAACTAAATAACCATTACTACCATCATCAACAATCTCTTTATTCATACCGATTGAAGAAGCCACAACTGGCAGACTACAACCCATGTATTGAATTAATTTATAGGCGCATTTGCCCAATTCCCATGGCGTATTTTCTAAAGGCATGATACCAATATCAAAATTTGATATCATAGCTACTTCTGAAGATTCTGACCATTTCAAATAGTGTACTGAACCTTGAATGTCTAATTTTTCATTTGATCCAATAATATGTATTTCAAAATGAATTTCATTTACGAGTTTTTCAAAAACAGCAGATAATTTTTTTACATATTTGAAAGTAGAAGGTGAACCAATCCAACCAATAATTATTTTATCATTAGCTACAATATGGGTTTTAGAATTATACTTTTCAATATCAATAACTGTTGGGAAAACAATGATATTCTTAGCGCCAGATTGATTTGCTTTTTCAGCCAAATAGTTATTTCCCGCTAGAACACAACCACTATACTTCATCACGTTTTCAATTTTATTTTTCAGTAAAAAGCGAATAAGCTTATTATTGCTTAAATCATAATTGTGAAAAACAGCATCGTCATAATCAACAATATAGCTAACTTTTAAAAGAAATAGTAATTTTTCAAACCAACTAAAAAAATAGGGAAAAAGTTCTTTTTCAATTACAACTTTGTCATAATTAGTTATACTAAAAAGAACAAAAAATCTTTGAAAATAATATT
>Ga0208722_1000495_pt1 | contig 11047 bp, 10 predicted proteins | sample LakMenEpi21Sep11_FD_150722 | JGI IMG/M metagenome (GOLD analysis project Ga0208722, IMG submission 150722) | Freshwater microbial communities from Lake Mendota, WI - 21SEP2011 deep hole epilimnion (SPAdes) | ecosystem: Environmental > Aquatic > Freshwater > Lake > Epilimnion/Euphotic zone ... | reverse complement strand
CGCTTCCTCATCGTTAATGGTGATTACATCAACACGTTTTATTACCGCTAATAATTCGGGTAACGCACAATCCATCCAAAAATTCATGGTGTCCAAAACTACTAATTTTGGTGTTGAAGTCATTTGGTCTAAAACCGAACTTTGAACTAATGGATGCAGGTTGCCTAACATCACTACATCAGCATTGGTGAAATTTTGGGGAACTACTGGGTTAAAATCTGCTAACACATTTAGTTCTGTAATTAGGGTATCGCGAGAGTTCAAATCGTTGTGGTATTTGCCGCTCCAAAAGAAGGTTTTTCCGCCTTTTACAATTTCAAGACCTGAAATATCTATATTTCTAGCGGTCAATAAATCTAAATATTCCTGTGGAAAATCATCCCCAACTACAGAAACAATTGCTGATTGCAGATTGAAATGCGAAGCCGAAAGTCCAATAAATGTTGCTGCACCGCCTAGAATTTTATCTGTTTTTCCGAAGGGTGTTTCGATGGCGTCAAAAGCTACGGTTCCTACTATTAAAAGTTTGTTCATTATGAGTGTTTCGAATTAAAGGTTCAAAGATAGGTTTTTAGTTTAAATGTTTAAAATGGTTTGTTAAATGGATTTTCAAGTTGATTTAAGTTATTTACTTTTCATAAAATTTCCAATCGTCAGTGAGTTTTGTAACTAATTTGAAATTGTTATTGTAATGCTCATCCAATTCTATTGGATCTTCTGGATTGTATTCGGAAACTATAAAATTTCCATTATCAATAATAAAACCATTTGGGTTGTTAAACATGAAAACCATTTTTTTAACCATGGCGTCACTATTATAATCACAGGATTTATCAATGTAAAGATTGCCTTTGTAAATATGAAAACAAGCTCCAGGAAAATTTCGATGAGTACTACTTCTTTTAAGGTCAAATTCCAATGCTTTATAACTTTGTTCTAACAATTGATTGAGTTCGTTTAATCCTTTTGATTTTTGTTGAACGGCATGTCTAATGATGACACCAAACTCCGGTGATTGAATAAGAATAGTGTCATTTTTAGTAAAAGCACCAATTTTTTCTTCAGATGGATAACCTTCTTTTTTGATTAAATCGATTAATTTATCAGTAACTCTTTCAGTTGTTTCGTAGAGAACAACGGATTCTTTTCGGTTTTCCAATCCATAATCTGCTTGGTCTTCGTTTAGTAAATCGTTAACTTGTCTTTTTAGATTGGAGTTCCATTTAGTTTGAGACAATTTGCAAATGGAGTCATATTTTTTACTAAAACTTTTCCATTCAAGATTTTTTTTCAGACCATTAAATATTTTTGAATTGAAATAAGGTAATTCAATTCCTTTTTTGGCAAGTTCTTCGCCCCAAATAAAAGCGTTTTTCATATCTCTCGACAAAACAGCTACCCGAATCGCGTTATGAATATCTCGTGCAAACAGCGTTGGATATTCTTTTGCTAAAAGCATGTAAGTGTCTTTTGCTTTGGCATATTGTCTTGTCAAAATAAAAGTTTCGGCTTTTTCAGTAAGTTGATAATATAGCGGAACTTCTTTTTTGATTTGGTTTTTAGGGTCATTGACTTGAACATTATTTTCAATAATTTTAACAAATCGTGGCGCATTTTTGTCTTTTTTTGGTGAGATTATTCCCTTTCTCTTTTGCTGAGTAAAAAACATCTCGCCAATATTATAAAAATGAGTATAACAAGACAATTTACCAATACTTAAAACCGAGTTTTTATTGACTTTAAATCGAACTTTAAATCGAGAAGAAGCAGGAAGCTGTTTTCTAAAACTCAATTTTTCAAGTGTCATTATATCTAAAGTATCAATAGGGAAACTTTCTTTTTTTTCTTCTCCTTTGTATGTTATAATATAACTTATACTATCAAATTTCCCTATCCAATTTAAGGAACTAGTATATTCACATTTAATTACAGCTGAGCTTTTCTTTAATTCTCCAACTGAAATTTCTACAACATCTACAGGAGGTTTTCCTTTGAAATCAAACGTATTCCATCCACCAAAAATTTGTCCTTCAATTTCAGCTATACTATCAGATTTTGAAAAAAAGCACTTTTCAAAAAGCACATCGGTATAGTAGATTTCATAATTTTCAATGAAATTGACCACTTTTTTATCTCTAGAGGCAAAATCAACACCATAATTTACAATTCCTTTGTAGTCTGAAGGATCAAGATAATAGGAAGACGTGTCGTTTTCTGTTCTAAGATATAGAAAACTATTTTTTGTTCTTAAATCATATTTATTTTCTTCAAATTTATAAGCATTGAAGTCTTTTTGAGCAAAGGATTTGACTTCTTTTGGTTTCTGTTGTGCAAAAAAGAATTGCGTTGTAAACAAGAAGAATAATGAGAATGTTATTTTATCCATTTATCAGAAAAGATTTATGAGGTGTTTTTTTAAATAACGGAGAAAAATGAGAAAAATTGTATTCAAGAAAAATTACAACAACTCCTGTTCATCCCTTTCATAAAATTCAACCACAGATAAATTAGGCAACTCCGATTCATAAACAGCCAATTCATCACACCGTTCGTTTTGTAAATACAAATTACAAAACAATTTCCTTCCAACTCATTATTTTTCCTAAAGTTCGTTGTTGGTTAAACAATCCGGTATGAACTATTGCCTTGCTTTGAATTAAATGGGGTTTTAATTTTTCAAAATAAGTTAATCCATTAAACATATCGGGCATAATAGTTTCGGATGCTTTGATTTCGACTAGATTGATTACTTCTGAATTTTGCCAGATTAAATCTACTTCATGTCCTACCGCATCGCGCCAAAACCATAAATCTAAAAGTAAATTATTGTGATAATTTTTTTTGATGTATTCATTGATTACAAAATTTTCAAACAAACTTCCTTTTAACGCGCTCAATTTTACGCTTTCGGCATCGTTTAATTTTAGCAAAAAGCAAAGAAGTCCTGTATCGTAAAAATACAACTTTGAACTTTTAGTAACACGTTTATTGAAATTTGAAAAATAAGGTTGCAATTGGTATACAATATAACTGCTTTCTAAAACAGAAATCCATGATTTTGCGGTAGGTTGCGAAATGCCACAATCAATAGCCAACGAATTGAGATTAAGCAATTGTCCTGCTCTTGCTGCACATAATGAAATGAAATTTCGAAATTGTTTTAAGTCTTTTACATGAATTAATTCCGATAAATCTCGTTCTACATAAGTCTGAACATAATTGGAATAAAAAGCTTTTGATGGGATGTTTCTGTCGTAAATTGCAGGATAAAATCCTTTTTGAAGATTTATGGCGTAATCATCATTTAACCAATTTGCCTCCTGCATTTCTGAAATATCAAATGGCAACAATTTAAACAAAGCTACTCTTCCGGCTAAACTTTGGGTAATGTTTTCCATCAAATGAAAATTTTGTGAACCAGATAAAATAAATTGTCCCATAATCTTATCTTTATCTACTTTAGTTTGTAAATAAGAAAACAATTGAGGAACTCGCTGTGCTTCATCAAAAATTACGTATTTATCATATTGAGCTAAAAAACCGTTCGGATCATCTGTTGCAAATTTTCTTATATCTAAATTCTCTAAATTCACATATTCATATTCAGAAAATTGTGTTTTTAAAAAAGTAGTTTTACCTGATTGTCGTGGTCCGGTTAAAGCCAAAATTGGATATTTATTTTTAAAAATATCCATTTCCATTTTAATTCTTCTATTTGCACTCATATTGAAGGTTTTAGAATTGCAAATATATAACTAATTTTGAAATTACACTATATTTAACTTTGAAATTGCACTATATTCAACTTTGAAAATGCACTATAGTTAACTTTGAAATTACACGGTTAATTTAAAACAATTTCCCTTCTTCCTTTTCATAATAAGCATCTACAGATAAATTAGGCAAACCCGAAGCATAAACCGCCAATTCATCACAACGTTCGTTTTGAGGATGGTTGTTATGCCCTTTTATCCATTTGAAATCGACTTGATGTTGGTGGTAAATTTTGAGGAAACGCATCCATAAATCTGGATTCTTCTTGTCTTTAAACCCTTTTTTCTCCCAACCAAAAACCCATTTTTTCTCTACAGCATCTACTACATATTTTGAATCGGAAACAACCAAAACTTTCATATTGGGTTTTGTTATTTTTTCCAAACCCACAATTACCGCTAATAATTCCATTCGATTGTTGGTTGTATGGCGGAAACCTTCGTAGAATTCTTTTTTATAGTTTGTTCCGACCAATTCCATTACAACGCCGTAACCACCGTTTCCAGGATTTCCTTTGGCTGCGCCGTCGGTATAGATGTGGACTTGGTGTATCAAAGTTGGAAGTCAGATGTTGGAAGTTAGAAGTCTTTCTATTATTTGAGGGAAATATTCATGTTCTAATGTTTGAACTTTGTTTGCTATTTCTCCTGCTGTTTTGCAATTTTCAATAGTTACAGATTTTTGAAAAATGAATTCCCCTTCGTCATAATTTTTGGTGACGTAGTGGATGGTAATTCCGGTTGCTACTTCTTTTTTTTCAAAAACCGCTTGATGGACATGCATGCCAAACATTCCTTTTCCACCATATTTTGGCAGCAATGCCGGATGGATATTGATGATTTTTTTTGGATACTGAGCAATTATGTGTTCAGGTAATTTCCATAAAAATCCGGCTAAAACAATTAAATCGGGTTGTAAGGATTTTATTTTTTCCAAAACGATACCTTCAGCAAGTTCCTCTTTATTAAAAACGAATGAAAATATGTCAAAGGATTTTGCTTTTTCTAAAACTTTTGCGTTTGGATTGTTTGAAAATATGCCAACTATGGAAATAGAATCGTTGTTTTTGAAGTAGTTAACGATATTATCTACATTTGAGCCATTCCCAGAAGCAAAAAATAAAATCCTTTTCATTTGAAAATAAGATTAGATTGCACAAAAAAAAGAATAATAAATTGAATTAAAACCATGAATATGTAAGATTTTGAAATAATTTTTTTATTTTCGTTGTCACATTTAGTAACAAAAATGTTGTTTTAAAATAAAGTTTTTTATTTTTGCCAACAATTTAAAATTAAAAATTAGAAATTATGTCAGACATTGCATCAAGAGTAAAAGCGATTATCGTAGACAAATTAGGCGTTGACGAAAACGAAGTGGTAACAGAAGCAAGCTTCACAAATGATTTAGGCGCTGATTCACTAGACACAGTTGAGTTGATCATGGAGTTTGAAAAAGAATTTGATATTCAAATTCCAGACGACCAAGCAGAAAATATTGCTACTGTAGGTCAAGCTATTTCTTACATCGAGGAAGCTAAAAAATAATAATTAAATTACCCGTGAAGGATTTCAATTTTTCACGGGTTTTTATTATTTTTAATGAAAGAAAAACAGATTGATATTCAATCTCAAAAATATTGAAATACCCCTGTGTCTTTGATGATTTAATTTGAAGAATACTCGGGTATTATTTGTTTAAATACAGTTGAAAAATAACGTTATGACATTAAAGCGAGTTGTAGTAACAGGTTTGGGAGCACTTACTCCTATTGGAAACAATATTCAGGAATATTGGGATGCTCTTGTAAGCGGCAAAAGTGGCGCTGCTCCAATAACCTATTACGATACCGAAAAGCATAAAACCAAGTTTGCTTGCGAAGTAAAAAACTTCAACATTGAAGATTTTATGGATCGCAAAGAAGCTCGAAGAATGGATAAATTCGCTCAATATGCAGTTGCTGCTAGTGAAGAAGCTATTGCCGATGCCGGAATTACAGCTAATAACGTTAACAAGCATAGAGTGGGTGTAATTTGGGGTGCAGGAATTGGCGGGTTAGAAACTTTTCAAGATGAGGTTATCAGTTATGCAGAAGGAGATGGAACACCAAGATTCAATCCTTTTTTTATTCCAAAAATGATTGCCGATATTGCCCCAGCTCACATTTCAATGCGAAATGGTTTCATGGGACCAAATTATACTACCGTTTCTGCTTGTGCCTCTTCTGCCAATGCTTTGATTGATGCCTTCAATTACATTCGTTTAGGAATGTGTGATGTTATTATTTCTGGTGGCTCTGAAGCTGCTGTAACTATTGCAGGAATGGGAGGTTTTAACTCCATGCAAGCATTATCAACTAGAAATGAAAGTCCCGAAACTGCTTCAAGACCATTTGATGCCACTCGCGATGGATTTGTTCTAGGAGAAGGCGCTGGCGCTTTGGTTTTAGAAGAATATGAACACGCCAAAGCCCGTGGTGCTAAAATATATTGTGAAATTGGCGGCGGCGGAATGTCATCTGATGCATATCACTTAACAGCACCACATCCAGAAGGAATTGGTGTGATTGCTGTTATGGAAAACACGTTGCGTGATGCTGGAATGAAACCAGAACAAGTTGACCATATTAACACTCATGGAACATCAACACCACTTGGTGACGTTGCTGAGTTGAAAGCGATTAGTGCCGTTTTTGGAGCTCATGCAAAAAACATCAATATCAATTCAACTAAATCGATGACAGGACATTTATTAGGTGCTGCAGGTGCGATTGAAGCTATTGCTTCAATTTTAGCTATGAAATTTGGCATTGTTCCTCCAACAATTAACCATACTGTTGTAGATGAAAATATAGATCCAAGCTTAAATTTGACCTTAAATAAAGCTCAAAAAAGAGAAGTTAAAGTGGCTATGAGTAATACTTTCGGATTTGGAGGTCACAATGCTTGTGTTTTATTCAAAAAATTAGAATCATAAAATTAGATGAAAATTTTAAAAAATATATTTAAAAATTCCCGTTCAACTGAGGACGGGATTTTTTTTGACGAAATTGAAAAAGTTATCGGATTTAAACCTGGAGCTATAATTTATTACCAAAAAGCATTTACGCATCGCTCCACCAATAGAATGGATTTGAAAGGAAATCCTATGAATTATGAACGATTGGAATTTCTAGGTGATGCAATGTTGAGCTCAGTAATTGCTGCTTATTTATATAACGAAGTACCAGCAGGTGATGAAGGTTATTTGACTAAAATGCGGTCTAAAATAGTGAGTCGCGAGCATTTAAACGAATTGGGAAGAGATTTAAATCTCATCCGATTTGTTGAGAGCAAAGTGCCTATGAGTCATTTTGGAGAAAATATTCATGGGAACATTTTTGAAGCATTAGTTGGCGCTATTTTTCTAGACAAAGGATATGAATACTGTCAAAAATTTATTCAAAAAAGTGTCATTATTCCCTATGTTGATATTGCAAAATTAGAAGGGAAAGTAATCAGTTATAAAAGTTTGCTGATAGAGTGGTGCCAAAAAGAGAAAAAATCTTTTAACTATGATGTTTTTGATGACAATGGCATTGATGGACAAAAATATTTTGGCGTAAAATTGAGTATAGACAATAAAGTAATTGCCAAAGCCAGAGCCACTTCAAAAAAGAAAGCGGAGGAAATAGCATCAAAACGTGCCTATTTTGTGTTTCAAGAAAAAATTAACAGTAAACAATAATATTCCTAGAACTATAACGTTTTCGTTCACAAAATAACGTTAACTCGCGATCGGTTTAGTAATTGTAAAGAACAGATATACTATATTTACAACTTATATTTGAGTGGAATGATTGTTCATAAAATGAGTTTGGATGATATTGGAAAAGCTATTTATCAATTGGTAGCCATTCATACTTCCTTGGAAGATTATCGATTAGCGTATTTCATTAATCAAAATCTGCCTATAAATTTAAAAAAGAGTCATAGCAATATTCAAATTTGGAGCAAAGAAGGAGAAACCCAATTGTCACGATTTGAATATGAAGATGAAAAGAAGAATGTTTTATGGAATTTAGTACAAAATAAAAGTAGTATTACAAACCTATCACAAAGTAACAGTCTAGATTTATTTGCCAACAGTAATAGTAAATTTTCCTCAAAAATTTATTTGCTGCCCGAATTTAAAAAAGTCGATTACTTTTTGAAAATAGAAAATGAGCATGATGTAGATATTACAACCATAACAAACCTTATTAATAAAATTGAAAGAGTAAGTATCGTATATAACGTAGAAATACAAACAATAAAATCAAAAAATAATTTAATTTTTTAAATATAATGCCAACAAGGAAAAAAACTAAAATTGTAGCCACACTTGGTCCTGCTTGCAGCTCTAAAGAGGTTATCAAAAAGATGATAGATGCAGGGGTAAATGTGTTTCGTATTAATTTTTCACACGCTGATTATGCCGATGTAAAAGAACGAATTGATATCATCAGAGAGTTAAATAATGAGTTTGGATATACTACAGCCATTTTAGGGGATTTACAAGGGCCAAAATTACGCGTTGGAGTGATGAAAGAAGATGTAGTGGTAAATCCCGGCGATTTGATAACTTTTCAAACTGCCGAAGATGTTCCTGGAACAAAAGAGCGCGTTTATATGAATTACAAAGAATTTCCAAGAGATGTAAATCCTGGAGAAAAAATTCTTCTTGATGACGGAAAATTAATGTTTGAAGCGCTGGAAACAAATAGGACTACAGAAGTGTTGTGTAAAGTAATTCAAGGCGGTCCATTAAAATCAAAAAAAGGAGTAAACCTACCAAATACCAAAGTCTCACTTCCAGCGTTGACCAAAAAAGATATTAAAGACGCATTATTTGCAATTGAACAAAAAGTAGATTGGATTGCACTTTCCTTTGTTAGAACACCAGCCGATTTGGAAGAGTTACAAGACTTGATTGCAAAACATTCTGAATATAAAATTCCAATAGTAGCTAAAATAGAAAAACCAGAAGCAGTAGAAAACATTGATAAAATTGTCGCGTTTTGTGATGGTTTGATGGTAGCACGTGGTGATTTGGGTGTTGAAATTCCAGCACATGAAGTGCCATTAATTCAAAAAAAATTAATTCACAGAGCCAAAACAGCTCGAATTCCTGTAATTGTGGCCACACAAATGATGGAAACCATGATTACCAGTTTAACACCAACTCGTGCTGAGGTGAATGACGTAGCCAATTCTGTGATGGATGGCGCTGATGCGGTTATGCTTTCGGGAGAAACTTCGGTTGGAAACTATCCAGTGGAAGTGATTGAGAAAATGACCCAAATTATTGAAGCAGTGGAAGACTCTCCGTTAATTAATGTGCCACAAAATCCACCTCACGTTAGAACAAAGCGTTACATAACAAAATCTATTTGTTACCACGCGGCTACTATGGCAAATGATATCAAAGCCAAAGCCATTTCTACACTAACAAACAGCGGATATACAGCTTTTCAAATTTCGGCATGGAGACCAAAAGCACACATTTTAGTGTATACATCCAATAAGAATATTTTAACCCAATTGAGTTTGCTTTGGGGTGTAAATGCTTTTTTTTATGATAAATTTGTTAGCACAGATGATACGGTTGATGATATCAACGAAATTGCAAAAGCTAATGGCTATGTGAAAAAAGGCGATATGTTAATCAATTTAGCAGCCATGCCAGTAGCCGATAAAGGAATGGTAAACACCTTAAGAATATCTGAAATAGAATAATTTTTTAATTTTAAATTTTAATACTATGAATTCAAACAATCCGTTTTTTAAAAACAAAGCTTTCACCAACACTTCACGCGCTGAAGATACGGTACATGAAGCAAAAGTTATTGATTACAATCAAACGATGAGTGTTTCGGGAACTATTAATAAAAGTTTCCTGATGTTAATTTTATTAGTTGCCAGTGCAGCCATTACTTGGATAATGACTTTTAATGGACAAAACCCAATGATAATCGCTATTGGCGGTGCTATTGTGGGCTTTGTGTTGGTTCTAATTGCTACTTTCAAACCACAATATTCTACATATTTAGCACCAGGGTATGCTATTTTTGAAGGTTTATTTATTGGAGGCATTTCGGCTATTTTTGAAGTTATGTATCCTGGAATTGTGATTCAAGCCGTGAGTTGCACTTTCGTAACCTTTATGGTGTGTTTCGGACTTTATAAATATGAAATTGTAAAGGTTACCGAAAAATTCAGATCAGTAGTTATTGCAGCAACCTTAGCCATTGCTACTTATTATTTAATTTCTTGGCTGCTTTCTATGTTTACCAGTTTTCAACGAGTGGATCAAGGAAATTCATGGATAAGTATTGGAATTAGTGTTTTTGTAATTGTAATTGCAGCGCTGAACCTATTTTTGGATTTTGACCAAATAGAAAAAGGAGTGCAACAAAAAATGCCAAAATACATGGAATGGTATAGTGCCATGGGATTAATGATAACCTTAGTTTGGTTGTACATCGAATTCTTGCGATTGCTTTCTAAGATTTCAAGTAGAGATTAAATAGTCACTCAATACATTTAAACCAGCTTTCGGGCTGGTTTTTTTTATAGTTTATAACTAATAGAAAACAGAAAAACTCTTGGTAAAATAAAGGTTCGCTGTTCACTAATCATAAAATCTGAAAACGAATAATCATTTTTTGCTTTTAAATCAAATAGGTTGTTGATGGTAAATTCAAAACCAAAAGGACTATTTTTCTTTTGATAGCGCAGAGATGTATTTGCCAATTCAAAATAATTGCTTTGATTAGTATTGTTTGTGTTTTTTAGGTATTGATATTCTGCTTTGAATATCCAATATTTCAGAAATGTGGTTTCAAAATCGCTATTGAATTCATCCGATTGGTAGTTGGAAACCGTCAAGCCCTTAAACTGGCTAAACCCTTTAGTGTAGCCAATACTGAAATCGGGCCATTTTTTATAAGCCGTCTTTAGCGTAACACCAATATTTTGATTGTTTCTATCATTAGTTGTAGTAACATTATTTAAGGTTTGGACATAATTAAACCAACTTAAATTAGTGTCCAATTTCAAATTAAACCGATAAATTCTTTTGCTCAAATAGCCATTTACTCTGTAATTGGTTTCGGGATTATCGGTTAAAATAGGCGTGTTGTATTGATTGATACCATCCAGAACAATTTCATTTCTTGTAGTTCTCACTTTTTTATTAAAACTAACCATAGCATTCAAAATAATGCCCCGATACATATTCATTTTAGAATATC
>Ga0208722_1000494_pt1 | contig 11047 bp, 11 predicted proteins | sample LakMenEpi21Sep11_FD_150722 | JGI IMG/M metagenome (GOLD analysis project Ga0208722, IMG submission 150722) | Freshwater microbial communities from Lake Mendota, WI - 21SEP2011 deep hole epilimnion (SPAdes) | ecosystem: Environmental > Aquatic > Freshwater > Lake > Epilimnion/Euphotic zone ... | reverse complement strand
AACCCTGCAGGGAGTTGTCACCTACCATTTAGGGCATGTCGCGGCTGAGTGGGTTGAAATCTGCCTTCACCACAGTCAAGTGGGTACTGTTCGCCGCGATCCTGTATTTCTTTGTCCTTCCGCTGATCCCTGGCTTTCGAAAAGCGGTTTCAGATCTCACACAAATCAAGCCTTCGTTATTGATACTGGGTCTTGGCCTTGAGTTCGCCGCGCTGTTTAGTTATTCGCTGTTGACCAAAGCGGCCCTTGCCGAACACGGCAATGAAATCTCGGTACTCCGCCTGTTTCGTATTCAATTGAGTACCAAAGCGGTGGGCAACGTGTTGCCTGGTGGCAGCGCTGCAAGCACTGCACTTGGGTATCGCATGCTCACTCTTTCTGGCGTGGCAGGTCCAGACGCCGGTTTTGCATTAGCAACCGCAGGTCTTGGATCTGCAGTGATGCTCAATGTGATCTTGTGGTTTGGTCTCATTGTTTCAGCAGGTCGCGGAGTGAACGCCGCATATGGAACCGCCGCAATTATTGGAATCATTTTGATGCTGATTGCTGCTGCCTTGATCTTTGGACTCATTGACGGACAGGGAAGAGCAGAACGATTCATTCGGTTGTGTGCACGCAAGCTTCGTATGGATGAAGATCATGCGGCCGAAGTTCTGGAACATCTGGGTAACCGACTTCAAGGTTTGGCGTCTGAACCAAAACTGTTGACGCGCGTGTTGGTGTGGGCGCTTGTCAATTGGCTGCTCGACATGCTTGCGTTGTATGTGTTCATTCGCGCATTCGGTGGCGACGTTGCACCAGACGCCTTAATTGTGTCGTTTGGACTTGCCAACATCTTGTCGGTCGTGCCAATTACTCCAGGCGGACTTGGCATTGTGGAAGGTATCTACATTCCAACTCTTGTTGGTTTTGGTCTCACTCGAAACGTCGCAACCGTTGGCGTGTTGTCATACCGAATTGCTCAGTACTGGTTGCCAATACTTGTTGGTGGATTCACCTACCTGTCGCTACGAGTTGGGCCGTTCGCCATTGAACGGAAAGAGAAACTGCGGTCGTTGCGCAGAGTCACCAAACTTGCGACCGAACACCCAACAACTAAGTACGAATTCTTGGAGCAGTATGCGCCGCGTGACCGTACTGGCCAATTTCCATTGCCTGAAGTGAAGAATAGGTATTTACTTGGTGATGAGGATGAGGAGTAGTTTGTTGTTATGACCGTTCATGAGCGCCCGTTTGGAAGAGCACTAGAAGACTTCACTGTTGGTGATGTGTATCGCCACTGGCCAGGAAAAACCATCACTGAAGCAGATGATCATTTGTTTTGCATGATCACCATGAATCATCATCCACTTCACACCAATGATTGGTTTGCATCGCAAAGTGTTCAAGGACGAAACGTTGTTGTAGGCAACTTGGTGTATTCGTTGGTGTTGGGCATGAGCGTTCCCGATGTGAGCGGCGCCGCAATTGCCAACCTTGAAGTGGAAACGTTGCAACACAAGTTTCCAACGTTTCACGGCGACACCATTCATGCTGAGACTCGCGTGCTCGATGTTCAAGAGTCGAAATCAAAAAACGATCGTGGAGTCGTGACGGTAGAAACAAAAGGTTTCAACCAAGATGGCAAAGAAGTGTGCTATTTCCGCAGGCGAGTAATGGTGTGGAAGCGCGAATTTATGCCAAACCGCGCGCGTCCGTACGACGGTCAAGACGTCTGGACAAACTAAGCCTCATTGTTGACCCACTGTTGCAGTGGGGATTGCCACAGTTGCGAGATTTTCCGTGGCGCGCCACGAGAAATCGGTGGCACGTATTGGTGAGTGAAGTGATGTCGCAACAAACCCAAATTGATCGGGTTGTGCCGAAGTTTCGATTATTCATTCATACCTTTCCTTCGCCGCGCGAATGCGCAGATGCTCCGCTGTCTGAGTTGCTCACCATTTGGCAGGGTCTTGGATACCCGCGGCGCTGTCGCAATTTGCATGAAGCCGCAAAGGTGATGGTGCGCGATCACGATTCGCAGGTACCTGCAGACCTGGAACAACTGCTTGCGCTTCCTGGAATTGGCGAATATACGGCACGAGCAGTGTTGGCATTCGCCGAACATGTTGACGTCGGAGTTGTTGACACCAATGTCACTCGAGTGTTTGCACGGGTGCTGAATAAGCCCCTTGGCAAACGCGAAACCCAAACAATTGCAGACTCAATTGTTCCCGTTGGCTTGTCGTGGGAATGGAATCAAGTGCTGATGGATTTCGGGGCAACGTGTTGTGCGGCTCGTTCTCCACAATGCGAACGATGCCCAATTGTTGATTCATGTGCTTGGCGGCTTCATGGTGGTGACGACCCGGCACCAGCATCGGCGGGAACGAGCAAGCCTCAGGCGCGTTTCGAAGGTTCAAATCGACAGGCTCGGGGACGGCTTATGAAAGCACTCGTTGCCGGTGGGGTGATGCGAAACAAAGCCGAACAAGCCATGGGTTTGGCAAATCAAGCTGATCGTGCAGAAACGATTATTGAATCGCTCCTTGCTGACCAATTGATTGTTGAATCAAATGGCGTTTTGCAGTTGCCGTTATGAAGCGTTGCTCGTAATCCAATTCACGATCAACTCATTCACCTTTTTTGGTTGTTCCAATTGCATGAAGTGACCAGCGCCGTCAATAATTTCAACCCGTGCATTTGACGGTGCACGTGTTGCGGCGTCGTGCGCAACTTCGGCACCAATGCAGCCGTCAAGTTCTCCGTGTAGATACAGAAGTGGTTGCGTCGGCATCTCACCTTGCACCAGTGACTGTGCTTCGTTGAGTGCGGGGTCTCTAAACCCGGCCCCAAGGGTTGCGCGGTAATAGCCAAGAGTTGCCGCAAGATGTTCGGGAGATGCAATGGTCGCTTTCGCATTTGCAATGTCTTCGGTTGCCGAAAAACCTGGCGACCATTGGTCCCACAACATGTCAATGAATGCAAGATTGTTTGCGCCGACGACAAAGTCGGAAAGACCATGTTGGAAAAAGAACATGTACCAACTGCGCTGTACCTGATTGAGGTTGGTGACGAATGCATTTCCCATTGCACCCCACGGTGGAACCGACATTCCTACAACGGTTTTCCAACGAGCAGGTTCAAGAATTGCCGCACCATAAACCGCAGGAGCGCCCCAGTCGTGACCAATAATGACGGCATCTGAAGTGCCATCAAGTTTTTCGTGCAACGCGTTCGCATCAGTTGCTAGTGCCGCAGTTTGGTATGCGCCGTTTGCTGGAACTGATGTTGGGGCATAGCCACGCATGAACGGAGCAACCGCGCGATAACCAGCGGTAGCAAGTTCTGGAAGCAAGTGGCGCCATGAGTGAGCAGAATCGGGAAAGCCGTGCAGACACAAAGCAAGTGGTCCGGTTCCACATTCGAAGTAGGTGAACGACAAGTCGTTTGCAGAAACTTCATGTGTTGCAATGTTGTGCTGAGCGGTCATGCCCAAACCATAGTTGGGTAACATTGAAGCGATGGAAGCCAACTTCGATAGTGCTCGGTTTCGACAGGTGCTTGGTCATTTACCTACCGGAGTTGTTGTCGTTACTGGCGTAGATGCAACGGGCGCTCCATCGGGAATCACCATCGGCAGTTTTGTTTCGGTGTCACTAGACCCACCACTAGTTGGCTTTTTTCCTGGCAATGCTTCGCGCAGTTGGTCGCACATTGCCGAAGGGAAGGGCTTTTGCGCCAACGTGTTGACGAGCGAGCAAGACGAACTGTGTTGGCGGTTTGCACGTGAACCAGAGGGTGGAATGTCTGCCCGATTTGATGGCCTTGATTGGGCAAAGTCTCCAAGTGGAATGCCGGTACTCCCAGGTGTACTTGCGGCAATTGACTGCAGTATTGAATCCGTTACTCCTGCCGGTGATCACAGTTTCGTACTCGGAAGAGTGCAACACCTTTCCGCAAACGAAACAGTTGGTGAAGCCATGGTGTTTTATCGTGGCAAAGTTACTGGTGTTACACCAGCGCAATGAATGAACAGATTTTTTCTCTGAATTGGTGGATGTCGGCGACTGTTGGAGTGATCTTCATTTTCGCTGGAGTGCAGAAATTTGTTGCACGCGAATTGTGGCCAGCACAAGCGAAGCGACTGGGAGCACCATCGTTTGCAATTCCAACGGTTCCCTATGTTGAAGTAATTCTGGGTTCGTTGCTGATCGCGGGGTTGGCAGCAAACGCTGTACTCATCGCCTCGATAGTGGCGCTATCAAGCTTCACCATATTGCTGGGCCTTCGATTGGCTGCAGGGGACAGGCCGCCCTGTGCGTGCTTGAGTTTTCGTTCCACAAAGCCAATTGGCTGGAACAATATTGTGCGAAATTTGTTGATGCTCGCCCTCTTGGTTGCCGCGCTCATTCGTTAGCGTGCAACCGTGCGTGTTTGGATAGACCAAGACTTGTGTACAGGCGACGGCTTGTGCGTCGACCACTGTCCTGATGTTTTTGTGCAATTAGAAGATGGAATTGCTTACGTAGTGCAAAGTGGCGTGACGCTGAATGATCCGGGAAGTTCGGGAAGCCTCGCAACTGTTGAAGTAAAGAATCAAGTTGACGTAGTGAAAGCTGCAGAAGTGTGCCCAGGTGAATGCATATTCATCGAGATGGATGTACCACTGATTTCACAATAGGTAGGGTGAACGCATGAAGTGGCGCCTTTCGGTTCATGGCGCAATTGTGGTTATGGCAATCGGCGTTTCCTCGGTGGCTGTTGCCCAGCCCAGGGCAAACGATGGGACCACGCTTGGTCAATTGGCTTCGATACAGGTTGCAACCGAAAGGACTGCTGGTTTCAAACAATCACTGTTTACAGGCGCAGCGAATAGACCGATACCTGCAATGAGCGTGGCAAATGTTGTGACCGTTCGTGAAGCATGGGAATCGGGTGCGTGGTCGTGGAGCGCGTCGAAGAGAAGAAGTTTCATCAACGACCGAGCAGTTGTGTCTGTTTTAGCGCTGGTGCTTGGAACAGGTGCGCAGAAACGCGGCGACAAAGATCCTGCTGGTTGGATGCCGAGTACAAGTGCAAATATCTGTGCCTATTTGAGTAATTGGGTATCGGTGAAAACAAAATGGGGACTTGCGATGGATCGGCGCGAGTTCAATGCAGTGAAAACAGCATTTACGCAGCGATGCAGTGCGCCGACAACTGCATCAAGCGTTGCTCCTACAACGTCAAGTATCAACACCACGACTATTACAACAACGAGCACGACAGCAAAACCTGTTGTAGTGGGAAGTGCGCTTGCATTGTTGCAAACGGTTCGCGTTGAAAACGAATATCAAGTTGGTTACGACCGTGCGTTGTTTGATCATTGGCGTGACATTGACGGCGATGGATGTGACTCGCGCGATCAGGTATTGAAGCGCGACAGCATTTCGTTGCCACAAGTAGACCCGGTGAACTGCAATGTGGTTGCAGGGGACTGGGTTTCGCCATACGACGGAGCAAGGTGGAGCGATCCATCAGATATTGATATTGACCACGTTGTTGCACTGAAGGAAGCATGGGATTCTGGCGCGTGGGCATGGAGCGCTGCACAACGAAAAGCTTTTGCAAACGACACATCCGATAACCGAACGTTGTTGGCGGTAACCGACTCGGTCAATCAATCAAAGAGCGATAAAGATCCGTCAAATTGGTTGCCACCACTGCAGTCATACACATGCACATATTTGGGCAACTGGATTGCCGTGAAGGTTCGCTGGAGCCTGTCCATGGACTCAAGCGAGTACGGCCGAATCAAGAATCTGTTGCAATCAACGTGTATCTCGTTGAATATCGCACCAATTCCAAACTTGCCGAATATTTCGGGCGGGACGACGGTGGTCACGAATCCAGCGTCATCAATCACTAATTCAACGTCAATCACGAATTCAACGGTGACACCGAATACCGCATCGTCAGGCACGACTGCACAAATAAACCCAGGCTCGTATTGCGCACCTGAAGGCGCAATTGGCTATTACACATTGAGTGGAAGTACGACGCCAACCACATATGTGTGCTCAAAAACTGATGCATCGGGTGTGCCGTATTCAGGCGGAAGGGCCCGTTGGCGGAGGGCATAGCCATCGGAAATGGCGAGAATGCCCGTTAGCATGGCGGGACTATGTCGAAGAAGACCAAGAAGAAAAAAGCCAAGATGCGTCGCTCGAAGGCCAACCACGGTAAGCGTCCAAACATGGGACGTGGCTGAGCAATAGCGCTGGCGTGCCTGAAATGAGTTCGGCACGAATAAGTGAATTGGTCATCGGTGGTTCCCGCGCCAACTGGGCGCAGGTAGGAATCAACTTTTCTCAAGACGGTGTATTTGCCATTGGCGAACTTGTGTTGCGACTCAATGAGTCTTTGTTGCCAGGACTGCATTCCTGGGCGTTGAGCAATATCAATTCCACCATTTCATCAATTGATGGAATTCCCACGACCGAAGTATTGGTCGCTACTCGACCAGCACAAATTGAATCGCGTGAGTTTGTGCTCCAGCCACTTGGCATCGATCACGTTGTAGTGAATACTCCCGACTTAGAGCGCACGTCTCGCGCATTACATGAAGCAACCGGCGCAGAGTTGAAACGAATTCGTGACGCAGGAAACGGAATGCGCCAGGGTTTCCACAGACTGGGCGATGTGATCGTTGAAATCGTGTCTACACCGGCAATGCCAGCAGGCACTGCATCGTTGTGGGGTTTTGTCGTGAACGTTGCAGACGTGAACGACGTTGCTGCTTACCTTGGACCCGATGTTTTAAGCCCACCAAAACCAGCGGTGCAGAAAAACAGATTGATCGCAACTTTCCGTGGCGCGGTAGGGCTTGGTGTTCCCGTAGCGCTGATGAGTGATATCTAAAAGTCGTCAGTTGCGTCGGGGTCGTCGCGACGCGCAATGAATTTTGTTCCTTCGGCGCACGAGTCGAGTAGTGGGCACCATGAACAGAAAAAACCGCTGCGAATTACTGGTTCACGTCCATCGCGTTGCAGCTCAACCATTTTGCGGACGCCATCAACGGTTTTGCGAACTGCGGCTTGCAACACACCTTCGGTTACGTCTTCAACGTCGGCACGAGCAGTAACAAGCGAGTAACTGGCTAAACGTCGCGGTGCAGCGCCAGTGCGCATGGCTTCAACTAATGCATAAAAACGGAGTTCTTCTCGGTGATTGGGCTGAACGCGTCCGGACTTTAAATCGATAATGACTTTGGAGCCAACAGCGCCAAGCGTGAGGTCTGCGCGAGTGCTGAGGTTGATGCGTTGGTCAAACATTTCGTATCGCGCCGAGCTTTCAAGCACGGGACGCCATGCTGCTTTGAGCGGTGGAAAACACTCGTCAAACTTGGTGTACAAATCGATTGCAGAACTTCGTAGCTGCGCGCGGTCTCCTGCGGGCAAATTGTCAATGAATGGTCCGGCGCTTTGGCGTTCGTCGTCGGCAAGCTGAGCAAGCGCTTCATCCACCACATCGGCAGGAACAATGACACCACGCCAATTCAGACCAAGTTCAACAGCTTTGTGCAGCACCGTTCCTTTTACGTTGCCAAGAGTCCATTCAAAACCTGTTAGCCCGGCGAGATGATTTGCTTCGCAACCGTGCACGGTGGTGAGTTTGTGTTTGCTGACCCACAGTGCGTTTTCGGGCGTGAGGCGTGGGGCAATGTCGGCAAGACCGTCATGCAGTTGTGTACGAATGCCCTCGATGACTTCACGTGGGATAGGCACCCAGTCGGGTTCTTTGCCTAATGCTTCAAGGACAGCCTGTTGCATGGCATTGAGTTCGGTTTCAGACATCACGGTCACTCTGTCACATGGGTGTGTCATGCTGTGGCCATGAGCACCTCGACCACCATGCAATTTGCTGCTGTTGCGCGCTTAATTGCTGGTGAGACCCAACGTTTCGGGTTACTTGCTCCAAGTTTTCGCAGCCCGCCGCGGGTTATTGGTGTGAATCGCACCGTGCGTCGTCGTGAGGGTGGTGGAGTGGTGGCAGTTGCGCTTCGTGATCGACCATTTGTGGCAATACTCGGCGACATGATCGAAGGCGTTGTAGTGGTCAATCAACTCTCAGCACCCGATTCAGATCATGTGCGCACTGCGTTGTGGTCCATACTTTCCATTCACGGATACGTTGCAACACAAGAGGTAGATGTGCATGTTCCAGTTGTTCAGCCGCGCGTTGCGTAACTAAACCCTCAACTACGATGTAGCAGTGGCAACAGAGCATCGCATTCGCAAGGAAATTCAATTTCTACGCGCAGTAGCGGTGACATTGGTGGTGCTCAGCCATTTGGGCATTGGAATGTTCAGTGGGGGTTTCGTTGGCGTAGACATGTTTTTCGTCGTGTCGGGTTTCGTAATCGGTCTCACCATGGTCAACGAGCAGACCACTTCGGGGAAGGTTTCGCTCCGCAGGTTCTTTGAGCGCAGGTTCTTCCGCATTTACCCACCGCTTGCATTCATGGTTGTTGGAGCCTCTGTATACGCGTATGTAGTTCTTGCATTCGACCGATCACAAGATTTCTTCATTGAGCAAGCCCGAGCTGCGTTATTTAGCTACGGCAATTTCTTTTTTATGTTCCACAAGATGGACTATTTCTTACAAGATGCAAACTCGACATTTTTCTTGCACACATGGTCACTTGGACTAGAAGAACAGTTTTATCTGACGCTTCCTCTTTTGATTGCGCTGTTAGCAGTGCTAGGGAGAAAGAGAGTTTTTGGTGAACGAGTTCTGGTTTGGAAGAGAGGGTTTATCGCTCTAGGCGTTGCTTCATTTGCGTCTGCGATTGCTATCTACAACGGCTATCTCGGATGGTTTTCTACTGAATTCAGATCAGTTTTCGTTTTCTATTCAACCTTGACAAGGGCGTGGGAGTTCTTGTTAGGTCTTCTTGTTGCAATTGCAGTTTCTCAACGCGAATTACTTGGGAACATCCGTCTACAACGAAAATTCTCCTTTGTGGCATCGTTATCAATTGGAACTCTTGCTCTTGCTCTTTTCGCTTACCCTGCCTTTGGGTGGTCTCAATTTGTAGTTAGTTCCATAACAGCATTTGCGACTACAGCCTTGATTTACTCGTTGCCGCAGTCGGTGCTGAATCGACAGTCGGTATTTGGGAATCGAGTATTTCAGGCAATTGGAAATAGTTCGTACTCGATTTACTTGTGGCATTGGATTGCTGTCGCAGTTGCTGAGGACATTTTCCAACCAGCAAATGCAAGAGTCAAGAGCGCGCTTGTGTTGTTGTCAATCGTGCCCGCAATTCTGTCGTATCAATTTGTAGAAATACCATTTCGGAATGCAAGAAAGCTTCAGTTCAAAAAGAAGGCACTTCTTGCGGTATCGCTTGTCATCATTCCCGTGACAGTCCTTTGGGGTCTCGAGATTTCAACTTTGAAAGCTCGTGAAGATTACGGAAATGTATTTCCGAGCACGGTGTTGCACGACTGTGATTTCTGGAATGAATTGTGTGTAATTGGCCCAGATTCCGCTGCCGAAAAGATATTGCTCTTTGGCGATTCGCACACATACCAAATCATCCCTGTATTCGTGGATTATGCAAAGAAGCAAGGTTTTCAATTGACGACCTGCGTCATGGTTTGTCGAGATGAGAACTATTCACGAATTAAGGACAAGAGTTTTCTCGCCGGAAACTTTGATCTGGTAGTGAATTCATATAAAACAAATAATGGATTAACCGATCGGTCGTATCGAAAAGATATCGCGGAGACTTTTTCAACTTTTTCTGAACTTCGAGGCGCAAGCCATTTGCTTGTCCTTGACAATCCGTTCAATGTCGGTCATGTTTCGCCACGGAGAATACGTAAGCCAGAGTTAGCAGCACTTTCGCGTGCTGATCAAGATGCAGTTGCAAACCCAATTACCCAGGATTGGAAAGATGACGCTGGCGAAGGAACATACTTCTATGATCCATTCACCGTGTTGTGCGACTCGGCGCAATGTCCTCTTGAACAAGACGGAAAAGTGTTGTATTTGGATAACAATCACTTATCCATGGTGGGAGTTCGATTGTTAGAGCCAAGCCTGATTGACATGGTCAACAAAATTCTTGCTCAGCAATAAAGCGTAAGTGCGATGAAACGCGCCTAACCTACACACCCAAGCCCAGGTGGCGGAATGGTAGACGCGGGGGGCTTAAACCCCCCTGGCTAGAAATAGCCGTATGAGTTCGAGTCTCATCCCGGGCACAAACAGTGATATTCGGTATCTCTTCAGTCCATGTTGTCGGGCAGACTAGAGGCATGCCATTGCCAACCGGGACACCAACGAATGCCCAGTTGCGCTCAGCACTCGACGCTCGAACAGCACAGATGCTTACTCATGTGCAGCAGTTCGTTGATCTTGAATCTCCTTCGAATGAAGTCAGTGATTTGCAGCGCAGCGCAGAGTTTCTTGCTGGCGTCATGACACAGGTGTTGGGTAAAGCGCCAGAAATCATTCCTGGTGCAAAAGGCCCACATGTGCATTGGAAGGGCGGCGACAACGCCAAAGTATTGTTCGTTGGTCATCACGACACCGTGTTTCCAAAGGGCACAGTTAAACATCGCGGATTTAGCGTGGATGGTGACATCGCACGCGGGCCAGGCATTTTCGATATGAAAGCCGGAATCATTCAAGCCATTTACGGGTTGAGTGAAATTCGTGAATGCGAGCAAATTGAAATCTTGATTTCATCTGATGAAGAAATTGGCTCGTACACGTCTCGCGAACTCATTGAGGCACGTGCACTCGCAACAGGAAATGTTTTGGTACTTGAGCCAAGCGGAAACGACGATGCGTTGAAGATCGCGCGCAAAGGCGTGGGCACGTTCACTGTTGACATCGTTGGTCGTGCAAGCCATGCCGGCTTAGAACCGGAAAAGGGAATTAATGCGCTCATGGAGCTTGCGGCTCAGGTGCAGGCCATTGCTGCAATTGCCAAACCAGAAGTTGGCACAACGGTCACACCAACAGTCGCAACTGCTGGCACAACAGAAAACGTGGTTCCTGCAAGTGCACA
>Ga0208722_1000487_pt1 | contig 11148 bp, 10 predicted proteins | sample LakMenEpi21Sep11_FD_150722 | JGI IMG/M metagenome (GOLD analysis project Ga0208722, IMG submission 150722) | Freshwater microbial communities from Lake Mendota, WI - 21SEP2011 deep hole epilimnion (SPAdes) | ecosystem: Environmental > Aquatic > Freshwater > Lake > Epilimnion/Euphotic zone ... | reverse complement strand
GCGGTAATTTTTTTTCACGTAAAAAACAGAACGCATGTTGGACTGCATTGTGATCTGAAAGATCAACTATAACGTGCAAGGAAAATAAACTTCATCAACTTTGTCATTGTTATCAGAACGGCTATCTTTGTCGTCGTCGTCGTTGTCATCATCATCATCGTCAAAGGTTGGAACAAGCGAGAGTTGAGCTTGAACCAAATCTTGGTCGGACATGTGGCACACTTTAAATTTTACAATAGACTTTTTTAGAATAGACTGTAAGCTACATCCGGTATTCATTTTGATGGTCAGGGTTGATGAGAGATTTTTCAGGTAAAAACACAAGTGGTGAGGTCTTTTGTTGGATAGTAGAAAGTCTCCTCCGCGAAACTGGAGTTGGTCGAATCCTCCCGTGAGGTACTTGCTCAAAATAATCACAATACAGCTGTCCTGGGGTTCAAGAAGGTAAGGACCGGGGTCGGTATAGATGGTGTTTTTGATAAGGTCCCAAGTTCCTCCGCATCTTGCAAAGTAGACTAGTTTGGTCATAGTTTACTACAGCAATCTGTAACATAGGAATCAGGCCATAAGTGAGGGCATAAAAGAGGGAGTCATCTTGGTATTACAACAGCAGCAACAAATATCTTTCAAAATAAGAAGGAGTAAAAAAACAAGAACAATAATCATTATAATTTCACCGATAAAATAGGAATGATTGTTTGACCAAAGGCTTAAAATAGTGGTCATGTTAGTGGAATTCATGCTGAGCAACATTGTGAAAAAAATTGGGGTCTGAAATGGAGGAAAAACTTTTAATAGAGAATGGTCAGGCAAAGCGTTATAACAAGGTCCATTATCGTGACGGTTTCTTCTAAGGCGTCTTGCGTGATTGGGTGTTGCATTCATCAGGATAAAGTGTCTGACATTAAACAGGTTCAAAGAGCTGACCCGTAGAACCAAACCCGCCCCTTACTGTATCGGTCAATTGATCTGTTTCTTGAAACACTGGAATGGGGGATGGAATGACCAGCAGTTGAACAACAGCTGTGCCCGCAACCAGGGTTTGAGGTTGTGACGATTTATTTTCAATAACAGCTTGAATTTCTCCTGTATAGCCAACATCAATGAGGCCACAGTGGACTTGAATGTTGTAAGTGGTAAGCGCGGATGATTTGTTGAGGAGAAGACCGCAAAAATGATCCGGAAATTGTAGGCGACAGCCAAGATTTACTTTTAAAATTTGATAAGGCTCCAATAGAACATCGTTATGGAAGGGAAGATCCAACCCGTTGGAATGATCGCAGATTTTCGGTTTGTATTTGGCGTTGGGCGTCAAGGTGTAGCGGATTACCGGAGGATTCATGTTCTGTAATTGATCTGTAAAAATTAGAAAAAAATATCTTGATGGGTCGCTTGGCAAGCGCATGTTTGAACAAAACGGCGTTTAGACTTAGAATAATGACATAAATTTTCATCGAGGACAGATTCATAGGATTTTATGGCTATATGGATTGTTTTAAGGGTGAACAAAGGAAAGGCCAGTTCAAGATCACAATGGGTCACGCCTTGGATCAACAGTGCCATAGCGCAAGAATCCCATAAACGGGGAACGGCTGTGTCACTGTGAGCGGTTTCCAAAAGGATAAGGATATCTTCTTGTGGATGTTGATGTTGGCTAAAGACGCGATCCATTGTTTCAATGGCCCGATGGACTGCCATAGCAGGCATGTTACAAATACAAAAATGAGTTCCACCGGCTTGGAGTTCTATTTTTTTAAACGATTTAAAAACTAGATAATCATAGCGTAGAAAAACGGAAGATTGAGCTTGTGTGGTAAGAATGACAATATGGTTGATACGGAATGGGATAGTAATGTGTTGTACACGATGGTGTCGCAGCATAAAAAAGTGGCTGGTTCCCAAGGACATCGTCGGGCTTGCGGACAGAAAACGGCCTGACAAAAAAAGTTTTTTTAAATTTTTGCTTAAAAAAAGATTTTTTTAACGAGGGTTTGGCTGATCTACCTGGCATTCAGTAGAAGGTGACGTTATGACTTGAGTTATGAAGATTGGTGGTACTGAAAATAAAAAAGTCTGTTAGTCAGTGACTTTTTTTGTGAAATTGTTTAAACACGTTCCTGAATGGAAGGTGGCGGCTGCTGTTGCAGCGGCGGCTGCTGCTACAGTGGACCCCGGTGACCGCCTGAACATAAAAAAAAACATGACATACTTTTTTTAAAAACACATGGGTATAGAGAAAAAGGAAAAAAAGCATGCATCCCCGGATAGAAAGAGAGAAAAGGCGGATCATCATAAAATAACGAGCATGCTGATGGCGGCGGCGGCGGTGGCGATGAACCGGTGGAGCGTGAAAGGAGTGGCGGATTGCATTGGCATGGTTGGCGCAAAACAGGAAAGCAGGATCATCCTTTTGTCCGGCGTAAAGGATGATCCACTGTTTAAGACTCGGATCATGCGTTAACACTGATCATAGGGAAGTTTATGTTCATCTCAAGTGACCCTCGTCAGGATTTTCTCAAAACATAAAATTCTTCTGATAATTAACAGTGTTAAATCACCGAGAATTAAACTCAATGGCTGCAAACACAAGAGGATGATTCGATTGACGAAATGATCAGTTTAATCAATAGAATCATTCTATTGGGCAACCAAGGGGCGGAGTGGCAAGGAGGAACTGCGGGAGCATCTCTCATCTGAAATTCATTATCACCAGACAAATTGACCCTCATTATCCGTACTGGTTTGAAGAACAGTAAAGTTAATGACAATCAATTTGAAAGACATAATGAGTAGAACTCGTTTTGGCGTGGCATAGCGGGCGGGTAGGCGGGTGGCATGGCCATGGTATAGTGTTTTGCATGGAATGAGTAGACATTGACTAGCAAGGATTGTTGCTGTCACTGTCAATGTCTACTATTCCGGGTTAAAACCATGGTGGTGACAACAAGTGAGTAGGAAAAACAGCTAGAAAAAAAAGGGGGTGAGGGCGGGTCTGACAGGGTTGTTGTTATGATCAAAACGTTTTTCCTGATGCCAGTACACAACCCTCGCGGTACAGTCATTTCAGATCGCGTGTCAACCATAAAATAACCCTATAGCCCGGCCCCTCAACCTACCCACTTGTTTCACCTCATCTTTTGGTCAGAGTTTTTAACACTGGATCCACAGAAAAAACGGTGGACCGAATGTTAAAAAGTCGACATCAAAAGGTGGACGGGCGGCGGAGATCAAGGCGTAAGCTAAGGAACACATACAACGAGGCCAACAGCCACTCCTGCACATGCCCAGAGCGACTGAACTCATGGTCAGTGGTGGCTGTTGACTGTATACTGTCTAGGACTACCTTTCCTGTCTTCCATAGGTTCTCTTTCAAAAACATGACAAAAAGCAGGTTGTAACACTTAAAAAAAGTATGTCGTAAGTTGTTGTTTGGGAAAACCACAACTTACCCCGTGGTTATCAAGGGTCCACTGTAGCAACAGCAGCTGCAGCAGCAGCAGCAGCAGCAGCAGGAGCTAACCTCAACGGTACCAGGAAGAGGACCAGATGAAGAAAAGGTGCCAACAGCAGGGTCAGAATGATGACTGGAATGGCCCAGAGTAGCACAATCACGAGGTGAATGAGTTCCAACACTTGAATCAGAAGCGGTACAAAATGTTTCAGATGTCCAAAGAAAAGAAGTAGACAGATCCAGGTCCACATGGTTAGGCGTTGATGGACAGGTTCTCTAGCATAGTGTCTGAAAATAGGGTATAACTATGAAAGAAAATGTGGTAACAAAAGTCCAGATCCTTCCCATGTATCATTTTCTAGTTTCATAAATGTTGTGGTAGTTATGTTATGAAGTCTAAAATTGGTGGGTTCGCATGTGTATTTGTTGTACAGAAAAATAAAGATAATAAGACATGCTGAAAATACAAGAATGGATTTGATAAAGATCAAATAATATAAAACACGTTGGCATGTGTTCGGTTCTTCTGGTGGAACGTTGGGTGAAGACTCTAGCGTAATAATTTCTGGAGATTCTTTGTTCACTTTAGTCCACTTGCATTGAATGTCCATGGTAAAAAAAGATTAGGACAATCTGAAACATGTTTATGTCACTTTAAGCAGTTGGTTGTATTCTGTATCAAAATAACTATTGAGCAGATGTATCACGCGTTCTTTCACATAGTAGTTGGTTAGCGTAACATAAACCGGGGTTGAAACGTCAATGGAGTCCACAGTGACAGGTTGAGCAGTTTCTTCTACAGGTTCTTCTATGGCGGGATCCCACGAATCAATGTTGAAATTGATATCATGAATCCAGAACAGGGGAATTTTTGCTTCGTGAAATAAATTGTATACTTTATCTTGCAGGGTTCTTGTCCAAACATGATCTTTCAAAAAGTAAATTCCTGTAATTCGAATAGTATGAGGATGTTCTCTGAAGAGGGTATCAAAACGCACTATGTTTTCTTGCAGTTCAATCAGTTTCTCGTGTTGGGTTTCCAAGTCAAGTTGAAGTTGCTCAGCCTTAGTGGGCAAGAAGGGTTGGGTTTCTTCGTCAAAAGAATCAGCCATGGTATTTTCTGGAAGAAGTGGTGCTAATAAGGTTCAGACAAGGTCAAAGGTAAACTGCCAGTTGCTTTCACAAAATAACGTTTGATCGGAACATAATTATCAAACAAATTTTTGCTCATGGATGTTTTGAGAATCATAAAATCGGATGTTTTTTGAAAAATATTATAATTGATAACAGATGTATGTTTGGGATCAATATTTTGTTCTACAAACTGGCGTTGGAAAGGCTGATTTAAACCCTTCATATGAGCAAGATAAGTTGAATTGTCACTGTTAAACAACAGGTAACTTTTTTCTCCAATATAGCGAGCTTTGTCAAAAAAGCCTTCCTGTACCCAAATACCGCTAATTTTATTGCCACTGTCAAAATGTTTGTTGTAGAGCCGTTGAAAAATGGGTTTGTAATTGTCATCCACGTTGTCAACAAAATCTTTATGTTTGACCAAAAAATGAGCGCTGTCCGTATCCATGTACAACAGTTGAGCGTGAGTCGGGTTCAAATATTTCAGTAAGTAGTAAAGTCTTTTCAACAGAATAATTTTACTGTGGTACAAAATATAGCATCCCACATGACCCAGCAACGTTTGAAACGGTTCTTTCACTTGCTTGTTTAGTTCTGCCAAGAACACTTTGTCACCGAGCTGAATACAACTTTTAAGTCGATTTTTTCTTTGAGTGTCATTAGGAAGTTTTCTGCGGTTTTCCAACATTTTAAATTTGTTTGACGTAATGTTGCACAGGGTGAATCCATAACAACTGTTCAACATGAGTTTGATCAGTTCCGACTGAATTTCAAACACTTGTTTCTTTTCTAAATCAGTTTCCAATTTGATGCGATCTTTAAGCTCCTTTCTGAGAATAAGTTTGTTTTCAATGTAGGGCTTAAGGTAGGTGTCTAATTGAAACAGAAGAGCATGGTAGATATCAGGGGGATGTTCAAAACCAAAATGAACATGGAGCCAATTCAAGTATTCCGTACTGATGACCATAAATGATTTGGCTTTGTTCATACTTACAACCCGCTGGGCTGCTTTGATGTTGGATGTAATGTTTTGCGTGTACGGAGACAAGACATCGGCTCCATATTCTACTTTTTGGATGATAAACCCAAAGATAGGATTTTGAGCTTGTTTTTTGATGGTAAGATTTTTTACTAGCACAAACCCGGTTAGTTTTTTTTGAGTAATAGCATCCAGAAAGTCGTTGTAACAGTAGCTTTTTTTAAAGGAAGGACAAAAATTACCGTTTTTTGGAATCTTATGAAGAAAAAAGTCACAATCGGAAATTTCTACATAATCAAAATCTACTTTGTCAACAAGGTTGAAATGGTGTCGAAAATGTTGGCATAACGATAAAATTTTTGTCCTTACATCGTTTGATTTTTTGGCTTTGTCCAGGTCCTCAGGGGTTTTTTGAGCTGCGCACGTTTTCTTATGCCCATGATAAAAAACAGACTGGTACTGAATCAGTTTCAGGTACACTTTTTGATCGTGAGGATTAAAGTAGGATAGAAAGCCATCCAAAGGAAACTCGGTAAAGTACAGTTGGCCTAAAGCGGTAAAAGAAGACTGAAAGCGCAAGATGACAACATCTTTGGGAATGCATTGAAGATAATGGTTTAAAGCATAAAACTCATTGTAAAAACGAGGCGGTGTGTTGTTGAGATACATGAAATCTTCTGTATGATTACCGTTGTCACGCACTCGTTTACAATAGTTTTGAATCCGAAGGACTTTCATGTTATGATCATTGATCCGATGGTAATCTTGGGGAATAAGGCGAGTATAAAATAAAGGGGAGCCTACGGGAAGTTTTTTTACTGCTGCACTTGGGTACAGGGACCGAATATCAATGGTTGAAATACCATCGGCTTTTTCATGGAATGGAAAAGACGTTCCTTGAAGATTAGCAAAATTAGGCCAACTGTCTTTGTCAAGGTTGGAACAGTTTACCGAGTTTAAATGCTCGTTGATAATCGTTTGGTTACCAATCTCGCCATGCACAAAACTTGTACACAATCCACCTGTGACTGCATGTTTGATAAAATAATTGTAAAACGTGTTCTTGATCTGTTTTGGAGCTAGATTTTTGTCAATTTGTTGAGAGGGTTCAACAATAAAAAACTGTTGGTAAGCTAAATTGGACTGAGAGTAGTTGTGGCGAGTAAAAATATTGATTGATTCTTGAAGGTAAGTTCTAAACAAGGTTAGGACAATGGAATGCAGTAACAGGCAGTCTTGCACAAGGTAATATTCACCATACTCGTAGAGATCATTAAACTGCTTAGCATCATAGGTTTGCTGAGCCTCTAAACGAGTGGTCAAGTCTACTGTTTTGTTAGCAAAAGTGTTCTTCCAGAATGATTCATTGTGCGCATGTAGGGAAGTAATACTTTTAATTTTTTTGACAGACGTTGCTTGTTCATAGGGGAAGCAAAGTTTAGCAACTTCCAAGTTAAAAAGTTTACCAATCCTGTCCAGTGACATGTTGGCTGCTACTAAATTACGAATATCTTTGATAAAAAGTTTCATTTCCCACAGCGTGTTAACTTTGTTTTGAAATGACGTTGTTTTAACTTGTGTTTTGATAATGTTTCGGAACCGAAACAAGTTTTTTTTGATGATAATTTGAATGGTGGACAAAGAAGCACCTTTTTTGAAGATTTTAATTTTTTCTTTGAGTTTTCCTACAATAATCACCAAACTGTTGGACAAAAGATAATTGTCATAGTTACTGCCATTAAAGGCGGTAAGGATACTTTCAAAAATTATATCTTGCAAACGTTTTTGGATCAGGTAAAAAATACCTCTTTTTTCATTGACCAACATGGATGTTTCAAACTGGATAAGAAGGGGTTTTAACAAAATGTATTTTATGATGGAAGCCAAAATATTGCGTTGATAAATATAGACAAGAAATTTATAAATCATTTGCGTGGTATTTTCATGGGTAGGCTCAGTGGCTTTGTTGACCAGATGATTGTTGCTGATATGAAAGGTTTTGACATGAGTTTCATTTAAATCAACGGTTTCAAACAGGGTTAACAATTCTTCAGCGCACTCGTTCAAAGGTAAATGTTTCAATTGACTGTGGCAAGATTCCCAGCTGATATGACTTCTTAAATCATCACTATCACTAAGAACATAACGACAAATCTTAATATACAAAGACGAGGGTAAATGTTTCTTCAAAATACGTAATGTATCTTTTTTGGAAATAATGTCACATAAACCGATGATGTAAAGTTTCTGTTCACCATGAATCACTTTATGTTGAAGTTTGTCTGTAAAGTTATTGTTGAATTCATACTGGTTGTAAAAAGTATCATCTAGCGATTCCACGTAGGCTTTGTTAAGAGCTTCTGTATCATAGGATAAAAATGAAATTTCACTGCAAACTTTCAATTTTCGTTCGGTAAGCTTATCCAGTAACCCTAAGGCTTTTAAATTTTCGGTTAAAAGTCGTGTTTGAGCATGCGTGGACATTAATGTGTCATACCGATGGGAATCTAAAACATATTGCGTTTCGTCATGGTCACAAAGACATTGTTCCTGGTTCAAAACGGTTGGTACTTTATTACCAGTTCCTTTAAAGATGGGTTTTCCTTCTGTCAAATGTTGATAGTCTAGCAAACTTGTTTTGTGAAAACTGGGCGGCAGGGGTAAATCTCCCTCAAGCAGAAAAAGGTCAAATGCGGTTGAATGCAGTTTAGGAACTAGAAAAAGATGAACGATTTGGTCTGAAGTGGAGGAGCAGTACATTCCCAGGATAGTTTTTTGAATTTCTTTGGAGAACGTCTTTCTGACATAACTGTAGGCAGAATACACAACCAGGGAAAAAGGAAAATCTACTTTTTCATTGTTTAAAAGTTTAAGAATATCATGATGGTGAATGAAAGTATTGTCCACTAGAATTCCACTGGGTTTAGGGGCAATGTTGATGAGGGAAGGAGCCGGCAGTTTGGTCACGGGCACAAAGTACTTTTTGTTGTACTGAATGATAATCACTGGTGTCCAATCGGTTTGTTTTCTCAATAGTTTAAGCATTGGGTTTTGGAAGAGAAAGGTTAAAAAGAAATAATCGGCCCCATGAGGGCAATGGTACGTTTCTCCTGCCTGTTTGAAGCTTAACAGGGTAATGTCAATGTTGAGTAGCCACGACATCTGTTTCAGCATGGCTTTCAAACTTGTGGTTGAATTCCAGGGTCGAGGTGTTTTTTTAACGGTTTCCACAAAAGCATGGTAGTCGGCAAATTTTGTAGTCTGTTTGTGGTGAAGCCAAATCCGGTGCAGTAAAATATCTAAAAATAATATCAGGGTAAGGGTGGAAACAAGAGTAGCTTTCAAACTAGTCAAACTGACCTATGAAAGATTTGTCGAAATAAATTGGTAAAGATGGATGGCAGTAGGTAGGTTTGGCCACTGTCTTGAGAAATGTCTTAACATTTTTAATGCAAACACATGGCATTGTTGGGACTCTGTGGAGTCACAGCACAGATTACCCCAAGAATAGACGGAGTTGGATTACGGAAGGGAGTCGCAGAGGGTAGGCCGCCAACGAACTCCCCGTTTCTTGGAGGTGGATGAATCGGTGAGGGGTGAGGCGTCAATGGTGTTTGACTGAAAAAAAGAAACTCAGGTCAGTGGGAAAATAGCAAGAGACAAGATAAGGAGGAGGTGAGTACCTGGTGATGGTTTAAAAAGAGAAAAGGTATCCTAATGGCAATGTATCATTAGTCTGAAAAAATATGGAACAAAATTTAAAACATGGCAATGTCAATGTCATCCGAGGAACTGGACAATTTTCTTTTGTTAATTTTTCTTTTGGCCGCCTTGAGATTTTTTTCCTGGGGAGCAGTTTCTTCTACTGGCGAGGCGGGTCCAACGTCTTCGTCTTTACTATCCGAAAGGTTTTCGTCTGTGTCTGACATGTACACAAGGTCGGCATCTGAAACAATGGTTCGGTTTAGATATGTTTTTATGACATTTTTGTTATGGCATAGATTACCTTTTATGATTTCATACGCGTCGAGAATAGGCAAAAGTTGAATGTGAGCTATTATTTCCCCTTTGGCAATCACTGCTTTTTGCGAAGAAATGAGTGGAAGACAAAAAGACTCTTTGTCTGTGTTATGATTCAGAAATTGAGTTGGAATTCTCCACGGCTTATCATTGCAATGGTTAGTCACTTGAAAAATAAACCCCGGCGGCATAATAATTTCAAACCCCATGGATTGAATGTTCAGTTGATTCGGGTAGACGACAAATTCAGTTGGATTAATCAGTCCTAAACATGGGTTGGTAAAACACGAACATTGATCTTTAAAACACGCATTAACAGGAGTTGGAATCAAAGCATCTTGGGTAACACGACGAAATTCAACGGCCATGGTAGCTGTTTGAATTCTGAAAATCAAATGGACTGTGTCAATAAAAATAAGCATGGGTGTAACCAAATTTAAAAAACCGTTAAATAGGTTTATCCGTCTCAGTGGGAAAAGTTCGCAGACCCGAGTCTAAAAAAAGTAAGAGGTTAGTTAAAGGAAAATTTAGAAAATTCTGTTTCTAAAAATTACCTTTTAACCTGAGAAGAACGCGAGAAATAGGTTGAAGTTGAACATGAGCCAGAATTTCACTCTTTGGAATTATGACACGCTGCTCAGAGAAGAGAGGAAGAATAAAGCGATCTTTGCTAGTTGTATCCCCTAACAATTTTGTAGGAATTCTCCATGGTTTATCATTGCAATGATCGGTGAATTGCAAAATAAGTCCAGGTGTTAATTTTATACCGTGACGCATCAATTGATACTTAATTCGGTTTGGTTCAAGAATAATTTCTGACGGATTGATAAGAGCTATACATTTGCGTGTATTCATTATTTTGGGATAATATATTGACTCTAGTTGGCTAGAAAATTGAACTGTCATACCAAAAAGAGTCTGAAATAAAAGATGTTTCATTAGGGCTAAACATTGGTTAGTAAACTATAATGACTGGGATTTACAACCCGCATCAATTCGAGTTGGAATCAGTCCATCTTGGGGGTTTACACGACGAAATTCAACGGTCATCGTAGCAGAACCAATTCTGAAATTAAATGACCTGTGTCAGTAAAAATGAGCATGGGTTTAAAAACCGTTAAATTTATCCGTATCAGTGTAAAATGTTTAAAGAACCGATTTTAAACCAAGAAAGAGTTAGTTAATCAGAAAAGCGTGTTTTTAAACATTACCTTTTATGCTGAGAAGAGCTCGAGAAATAGGTTGAAATGTAACATGAGCCAATATTTCAAATTTTGGAATTGTGACATGTTGTCCAGAAAAGAGTGGAAGAAAAAACCATTCCTTTTTAATTGTATCCCCCAAAAATTGGAAAGGAATTCTCCATGGTTTATCATTGCAATGATCGGTGACTTGCAAAATCAGCCCAGGCGGTAATTTTATACCGTGACTCATATACTGATGGTTAAGTCGGTTTGGTTGAAGAACAATTTCTGACGGATTAATAAGGGCTAGACATTCGCATGGTTCCATTACTTTGGGAAAATATCTTGAATCTTGTCTGGTAGGAAATCGAACCGCCATA